>JAANMU010000043.1_pt1 | contig 136670 bp, 110 predicted proteins | sample 7279701 | NCBI WGS metagenome assembly JAANMU01 (sample SAMN14094539, study PRJNA606508) | bioreactor metagenome | isolation source: A lab-scale SPAN reactor treating ammonium-rich wastewater day 57 | place: Ireland: Galway | collected 2017-03-13
ATGTGCGCTCACGCCCAAAGGTCCGGGTGATGCGCTCCTCCGCGCGCAATCGCCCGCACCCGGAGGTGTGCACCTGTCGGTGCAAACCTCCGGCGTCCAAGAGTTCCAATCGCAGTCCAAAGCCCACATCCTGCGAGTACTACTTCACGCAACATCTGCGGCGCACGAGGTCAATTTCACACGGGATCGACCGACTTTGTGCGGGATCGGTCGTCTTTGTGCGCGCGCAGCCCGTCGTGTTCCACGAGGAACACCTGATGCAGGTTCACCGTCCCATGTTCAGGAAGTTCGTCAGCAGTTGTGGACCTTCGAGCGTCAGGAAGCTCTCCGGGTGAAACTGCACCCCCTCGACCGGCGACTTGCCCGCGTCGTTCCACACTCGGCGCAGGCCCATGACCACCCGCTCGCGCCGTCCGTCGGGCAGCGTGTCCTCGCACCAGGCCGAGACTTCCCACTCGCCATCGGGCGCGATCGACTCGGGCCTGACGACCAGCGAGTGGTAACGAGTCGCGATAAATGGATTCGACAAACCCGCAAAAACCCCGCGTCCGTCGTGGGTAATGGGGCTGGTCTTGCCGTGCATCTGGATGGAGTGGCGGACTACGTCCATGCCATTGAGGTCGGCCATGCACTGGTGCCCGAGGCAGACGCCGAGGATGGGGATGCGTCCGGCGAAGTGGGCGATCATGGCGGGCGAGTTGCCTGCTTCCTTGGGGGTGCAGGGTCCGGGTGAGATGATGAGGTGCGTGGGTCCGCGCCCGTGGTCGAGGTAGTCGGCGTCTTGTGGAGCGAGTTTGTCGGCGCGGACGACGACCAGATCGCGTCCGGGTTCGAGCGAGGGGTCTATTTCCCCGAGTCTCTGGACGAGATTCCACGTGAAACTGTCGTAGTTGTCGATGAGCAGAATCACAGGAGCGAGTTTAGGGCAGCGTTGGTGAGGTTGGAATCGGGCGAATCTTTGACCCGGACCTTTGGGCGTGAGCGCACATGCACGATTGGATGCAATTGTGCGCCCAAAGATCCGGCGTCTGAAGGCAGAGGAACTGCGTCCAGGTGCGAAGCGAGGGTGCGATGGGTTTGTTATGCGGCGAGTTTGCCGTGTGTGCCGGCGACGCCATCGCGTGTGACGTAGAAGAGATCGCTGCAAATGGGGTATGGGAGGCGTCGGTAGTCTTCTTCGACGCGTGCCTGGAGGCGGTCGCAGAACTCCTTGGGCTTGAGCGAGAGGGCGAGGAACATGTCGCGTGCGGGGGTGGCGACGTAGAAGTCGCCGCCGAGGTGTGATGCGAGTTTGGTGTAGAGGCTTGAGATGAGCAGGCGTGCGGCGTCGTAGCCATCCTGTTCGGCGACGATGATGGCTTTGCCACCTTCGCGGCTTTCGATGACCTGAAGGTCGAACTCGGGCGCATAGGACTCAAGATTCTCTCGCGCGATGGTGTCGAGGTCTTCCATGCTGACATTCCATCGCACGGTCTGTTCGGTCGTGAGGCTCACGGTCATCTGTGGCATGTCGAGGACGAAGACGATGACAGTGCCATTGACGAAAGGGACGTGTGCGACGAGGTCGCGGCTGAGGTGCTCGAAGATCGATTCGGGCTGAATGCGTGGCATGATGCGCGGGCGTGCGAGATCAAAGTTGAGGTCGGCCAGGGTGAGGGCGTCGGAGGAGAAGAGTTGTTCGAGGAAGTGCTCGACGATTTCGGTTCCGCGGTTAGGTTCGTGGGCGACCATGCGGAAGAGGTTTTCGAGGTCGAGGCGTCGGCCATTGACGATGAGTTCGCGTGGCCCGACGAGGTCGACGTCGTATTCGGGCTGCAGACGCTTGAGAAGGATGGCGACCTGTTCCGCAAAGGCCTCGGGTTCCTGGGGCATATGGGCCATGTGTATCGACCTCCGTACTGCTCTGAACACGATCCGAACGGGATTGTGGCGACAGGGTCCGGACATGGGTGTCTGGAGCGTGTTGCTCTGGTGCATCGGCGTGATTGGTGGGGTGATAGAGGGACTCAAGAGGGTCAATGAGGAGAAACGTGGACGCGGGCGGCATAACCGGACCGGGTTGCGCAGTGATGGAAATCGGCGCCGGGGACTGGAAATGTGAGTGGGAAAGTGGGATGCTTGGCGGGTCGGTGGTGAAGTTGCTAGAATCGCGGCTACTGGGGTGAGCGTGGGGTGGTCCCCGCCCGGGCCAGCGTGGGTCTCGGCCTCATCCGACCGTTGTGGAGACTGAAGCGTGACCGAGCAAGAAATCGAAGCGAAAGTGATCGACATCGTTGCCAACCAGTTGGGAGCCGATAAGTCGACCATCACGCGGGATACCAGCTTCGTGGATGACTTGAATGCGGACAGTCTGGATACGGTCGAACTCGTCATGGAGTTTGAGGACGAGTTTGAGACGTCGATTCCGGATGACCAGGCGGAGAAGATTCGCACTGTCGGCGAAGCGATCCTGTTCATCAAGCAGGCCCACGGGGTTGAGTGAGCCCGTTGTCACAGGTGTGATGATCGGGTAGGCTCGATTGTGTGTTGCTCCATGGCTGAAAGTGACCTCACCATCGGCTCGTCTCAGCGGTACCACCGGGTTGTGGTGACCGGGATGGGTGCGATGACCAACCTTGGTCTTGACGCACCGTCGACTTGGGCGGCCATGCGCGCCGGGGTCAGTGGGGTGGCGGCGATTGAGAGCGAGGAGTTCAAGCGGTACCCGAGCGAATGGGACGTCACGATCGGCGGGCAGATCCGCAATCTTGACGCTAGCCGGTTCATGGAGCCCCGCGAGGCGCGTCGGCTAGACCGTTGCACGATCATCGGAGTCGGGTCTGCGATCGAGGCGGTCCGCGATTCGGGGATGGATTTCTCCAAAGGTGACCCGACCCGCCGGGGCGTGGTGATGGGGTCGGGAATCGGTGGGATTCAGACGATCGAAGAAGGGATGCAGACGCTCAGTACGCGCGGCTCGGATCGTGTGAGTCCGTTTACGGTGCCGCGGCTGATGGTCAATGCGGTAACGGGGAATATCTCGATCCGTTTCAACCTGCAGGGGCCGGCATCGGCACACGCGACGGCGTGCGCGAGTTCGGGGCATGCTTTTTCGGATGCGATGTGGTATATCCGTCGCGGACAGGCGGACGTGATGCTGGCGGGCGGGGCGGAGGCGGCGATTACGCCTTTGTGCCTGAGCGCGTTCAGCACGATGAAGGCGTTGAGCACGCGCAACGATGAGCCGGAGCGGGCGAGCAGGCCGTTCGATTCGGGGCGTGATGGATTCGTGCTGGCTGAGGGCGGGGCGGTGTTTGTGCTCGAGAGTCTGGAGCACGCACTTGCACGCGGCGCGAGGATCTATGGCGAGTTGGTGGGGTGCGCGAACAGTTCGGACGCGGGTCATATCACGGCACCGGATCCCGAAGGTCGTGGTGCGGCGCGCTCGATGTTGTGGGCATTGCACGATGCGGGGCTTAAGCCAGAGCAGATTGACTACATCAATGCGCACGGGACATCGACGCCTTTGGGCGATCGCGCAGAAATTGCTGCAGTGTTCTCGGTGTTTGGGAATCATGCGCGGCGGAGTGCGGGAGGGACGCTGCTGATGAGTTCGACCAAGTCGATGCACGGGCATTGCTTGGGAGCATCGGGGGCGGTGGAGTTGATAGGGTGTCTGCACGCGGTGCGCGATGGTATTGTGCCTCCGACGATCAATTTGGACCACCCTGATGAGGGGTTTGATATTGATCTGGTGGCGCATGATGCGCGGGAGAGGCCGGTGCGGTACGCGATGAACAACACATTCGGGTTCGGCGGGCACAATGTGACGCTGATCATCGGGCGTTATCAGGGGTGAGGGTCGGCACGCGTGTTGCGGTAGCAGCCTGAGCGTGCATGATTGAAGTCTGACCCTTATCGGATCGATCAAGAGAATGATGGGAACTGAACTTTCGTCGATTCTGCGCCTCGAGGTGCCGATCGTGGTGCTGCTTGCCGAGCGACCGATCGTGATGGGCGAGGTGATGGCGCTGGTGCCCGGGTCGATCATTGAGCTGGGCAAGACAGTGGATCAGGATCTTGATCTGCTGGTGAATAACCGGCGCATCGGGCACGGTGTTGCGATGAAGGTCGGTGAGAACTACGGCGTCGAAGTCACGCAAATTGGCGATTCGCTTTTGCGCATCAATGCGCTGGGAGCGGGAGAAGGCGTGGCAGATCCGGCGGATGCGATGCAGCGGCCGCAGTGAGTGGGAGGCGCAGGGAAATCAAGCGGACGCGACACGCCCGCCGCGGGAGCGGGTCTGGTCTATGTATCGCTGGAGATTGCGTCCGGGGCAGGCGGTGGGCGCGAGTTCCTGATGGGTGTAGATGCGTGAAGCGGGGATGCGGTACTGGCGTGACTGGGCGATGAGGAATTGATCGAGGGTGGCCAGTGCGCGCGGGGTGGGTTGCTGCTGCTCGAAGTTGCCAAGGACGAGGATGCCGAGGTTTCCGGGGTTCTGGTCCTTGACGTGTGCGCCCTGAAGGGTGATGGCGCGAGCTTCCCAGACTCGGCCTTCGGGATCGACGACGTAGTGATAACCGATGTCTGCCCATCCCTTGCTGCGGTGTCCGTTGCGGATGGTTTCGATGCGGCTTGCGCATGCGGCCATGGAGTTGAGTGCGACCGGGGGCATGCCGTCGTGATGAACGGTGATGTGTGAGATGCCTCGCATGGGATCGGCGAGGCGGACTTCGGGTCCGACGCGCGTCCAGCGTGAGCGTGGAAGAACGCCTGAGGGGATCGTGCCCGCAGAACCGAGCGCGACAGATGAAGAACCTACGGCCCCTGAAGCGGGGACGGGATTAGCGGGAATGGGCTTACCGATTTGGCTGGCGGTGGTGCCCTTGCGTGCGTTGGCGGAACCACAGGCTCCGAGAATGGCGGAGAGAGAGGTGAGCGTGCCGCACGCGATGGCGTGGGCGATCCATTGGCGACGATTGAAGTTATCCACGGCGTCCATCATATCGACCGAACAGGAGATTTTCATTGAGCGGATTGTGGTGGCGTGTAAAAAGTGGCCCTACGTTCAAGGTTCGCGAGTGCAGAGGCGGCTCAAACGGGTGTTTGCGCGGGTCTGCGGCGGGATGTGAATGAATTTTTTTAGGGAGTTGTGCATGCGTTCGAGGATGGCCATGATTCTGGGCGTGCTCGGGTTGGCGGCGGGAGTGAGTGTGGGGCAGGCGGAAGATGCTGCGGCGCGGGCGCAGGCGGCCCGGGATCGCATCGCGGCTTTGGAAGCGGCGATCGAGGCGGAGAAGGCGGCGCTGGCGGAGGCGGAGTCGCAGTTGGCATCGACGGCGAGAGCGGATACGGCGGTTCAGCCTGAGGCTGCGTATTCACCGAGTTGGCTTGAGGGGTGGAAGGGCTCGGTCGAAGCGGGGCTCACGGGTTCGGGCGGGAATACAGACCGGATCAGTTTTCGGACGAGTGTGAACGCGAAGCGGACAACGGAGCGATATGAGACGTCGTTCGGGGCAGCGTATCAGTATGCCAAATCGGAGGGCCAAGAGAGCGCAAATCGGCTTGAGTTGAATCTGCGCAATGACTGGCTGTTCAAGGATTCGAAGTGGAGGTTCTTTGCGCAGGGGAAGTATGAGGGGGATCAGTTTCAGGACTGGGACCACAGGCTCAGCGGGTTTGCGGGTGTGGGGTATGAGTTCATCAAGAATGAGAAGACGCTGCTGATCGGTCGTGTGGGTTTTGGTGGTTCGTACGAGATCGGCGGTGAGGATGAGGAGTTCAGGCCTGAGGGATTGGTGGGGGTCGAGTATGCGCGGCAGTTGACAGAGCGACAAAGGTTGACGGCGGCGTCGGAGTACTACCCGGATCTTTCAGACCTTGGGGAGTTCAGATGGAACAACCGTGCGACATGGGAAGTGATGGTGGACCCGGAGACGAATCTGTTTCTGAGGCTTGGGGCGGAGCATCGGCACGACAGTCAGCCTGGGACGGGGCGCAAGCACAACGATTTGGATTACTTCCTCACGATGGGGTGGTCGTTCTGAGGATCGTGCGAATGAGGTGATCGAAGATGTGGCTTTTGATGCAGGAAGAGATTGATGCGACTGGAGCTGCGGCTGCGGCAGATGGGGCGGCGGGGAATGGTGAAGAAGTGTCGATTCTGGAGAGAGCGGATTCGTTGATTCAGTCGATTTCGGAGGGGAATCTGTCGCAGTCGGACTTGATGGCGCTGTGGAGCGGGATCGGGTGGCCTTTGGCCAAGGCGATTGTGCTGATTCTGGTGGTGCTGGTGGTTGCGAGGTGGCTTGGTCGGTTTACCACACGGATTGGGAAGCGAGCGAAGATCGAGATTACGCTGGCGCGGTTCTTCGGGAATCTGGTGCGGTATGGCGTGCTGGTGCTGGGTGGGCTGGTGATTCTCGATACCTTCGGGGTGAAGACAACGAGTTTTGCAGCGGTGATCGCTGCGGTTGGTTTTGCGATCGGGCTGTCGCTTTCGGGGACGCTGAGCAATGTGGCTGCGGGGGTGCTGCTGCTGGTGTTCAGGCCTTTCAAGGTTGGAGATGTGGTGTCTGCGGGCGGAGTTATGGGGAAGGTTGATGAGATCGGGCTGTTCACGACGGTTTTTGATACGCCTGACAATCGGCGGATCATTGTGCCCAACGGTGCAATCTATGGAAGCACGATCGAGAACGTAACGTTTCACACGACTCGGCGAGTCGATGTGGCGGTTGGGACGGCGTACGCGGCGGATCTGGATCGAACGCGCCAAGTGCTGGTGCGTGCTGCGGAAGGGGTGGAAGGAAGGCTGCCAGATCGGGACGTGGTGGTGTATTTGAATGAGTTGGGGAGTTCTTCGATCCAGTGGTCGGTGCGTGTGTGGGCTGCGACTTCGGAGTTCTGGGTGGTCAAGGATCGTCTGACACGTGCGATCAAGGTTGCGCTTGATGAGGCGGAGATTTCGATTCCGTTCCCGCAGATGGACGTGCATGTGCAGCGTGGGGCTGTGTAGTTGGTTTGTGCGGATTCTGGGCGGTTTTGTGTGGGCGTTGGGTCAGTTGGGCTTGACGGAGCGAGAAAGAATCGCACAATGGGTTGAGCGGGAACCGGCTGCAAGGTCTGGGGATCGCTCCAGGGGGAGGCGATGCGTCATTTATTGATAGTTCTGGCGGTGATTCTGATGTGCTCGTCGGCACCGGCGGCGGTGCGCAGCGTGTCGGGCGATTCGGTCATTGAGCTCGCGGGGGGAGTTTTTTCGCTGGGGCATCTGCCAGCGGACTTCTCGGTCCTGCTGTGGGTTCGGGCGGATGAGACGGTTGCTGATGCGCGGAGCATCTTCGAGGTGCCGGGGGTGTTTCGAATCGGGACGGATTCTGCGGGGCGTGTCGAGGCGTCTGCAGTGATGAAGTTGATAGAGGGCGGGACGGAAGAGTTTGGCGTCGTTTCCGATGGGGTTGTGGCGGGCGGCCAATGGACACTGATCGCGATGGTGTACAGAGGTGGCGTGCGCGAGATCACGCTGCATGTGCGTGCTGAAGCAGGTGGTTGGGAGAACTCGGCGACTTTCGGCCTGCCTGCGTCGTTGATGAACTCGGCAAGCGGGGGCGCTCGGCTGGGACGTGGATCGGATGGTCGTCCGGCGCTGGTGGGGTTGTATGGGCTGGTGTGTGTGCGATCGCACACGGTTGGGCCTGTGGATGTGCTGACGATGTATCAGTACCGGCGTTATTTTGGCGGGTACATGCTGTATACGGCACCTACGGGTTCGATGAATGGTCCTGCGGGCGCGCTGTGGATGATGAATCATGCGATGACGACGCAGCCGACGGATGTTGATGCGGGCGGGGAGCGGCACGAGCGTGCGGCGGTGGTTGGCGAGGCAGTTGGTCGGCACAATGTGCATGTGTACGATCGGCAGGTGGGGGGGCTGAGTGAGTTCGAGAGATTCAACCGAGTGCGCGGGACGGTTGAGGTGAGCGGGTTTGTGTACGAGAGCGTGTACGACGACGAGGCGTCGGAGTGGTTTGTGCGCGATCCGGGGCCATTGAGCGCGATGTTCGAGAGTGTGGGCGGGGCGTCGCCTCTGGCGCGTCGGCTTGCGACGCGGCCTCACCGGTTGATGCGGGTGATGATCAGTTCAAATAGTCGGGCGGTGTCGCGATCGGATGGGACGGATCTCTCGCCGGGAAACTACACGCACGGGTTCATTGACTTGCAACGTGAGCACACGGCGGGGGTGTTTTTTCGTCCTGCCACGCGAGGGTCGCTTGGGCCTTGGTTTGGGCTTGATTGTACAGAGGAGGCGCGATCGCACCGCGCACAGTTGATTGATGCGACGTTCGGGAAGTACGGCGCATTTTCGCGGATGTGGACGGGAAGTGCGCGTGGGCCGAGCCAAGGACCAGGGGCGGGGCTGTTTGTCGAGAATGGCGGCTTCTATGAGATGCGTGCCAAGCCTGAGCCTGGGAGTCTGATGACGGCGGACAAGCCTCTGGTGGTTGAAGCGCATGTGATAGCGTTCCCGGGCGCGTCGACGTTGATGTGGCAGGCGACGCGCGGTCGCTCGCAGAGCGATGTCGGGATCGCTGCGGGCTCGCCGCAGGTGCTGGACTTGAACACGCAGCGGTACGGGCGTTTGTGGGGACCGGGCGACAGCATCATCAATCCGACGGCGATCCGGCTTGATGGCGATTGGACAGGGTTGGTGGATGCTGGCGATGCGATCTTTGTGGCAGCGGGACCTGGGGCCGGGCAACTGCATGTTGTGTCGCGCGTGACGCAGGGGATTTTCAGCGCGGTGATCGAGTTCTCGATGCCGATGCTGAGTTCACCAAGCACGGGGTCGGACCTGCGTGTGGGGCCTTGGCGCTTCGAGACGGTGCGGCACGAGTTTGATGCGATAGAGGCGGGGGACGAAAACGATTGGCGCGGGATTCGGCTCGAGGCGATCGGAGGAAATGGGTTTGCGGTGTTTGCGTTCAATGCGTGGCGGCCGAATGTGAGGGGGTTTGTGTTTGGCATGTCGGGGTGGGGCGGTAATGGATATCTGCCACAGTTGTTGTATGGGAATGCGACTGCGCGTCGTGGGTGGATGGCGTTGTCGCAGTCGGATTTGTGGCTGGTGGTTCCGGCGCAGCAGAACTCGGTGACGGCGAACATGCGTGATTGGACGGCCGAGATTCGCGCTGCTCTGCCTCAATGCGAAGTGGTCTGGGCGGGCGAAGGCGATCATCCATCGGGGCAGTTGCTGGCGTGGCCGACGTACATCGTGAACAACGCGGCGGCGGAAGGCGTGGTTGGTGTTGTGGCGTTTGATCGGCCGGGGATCGGGACGAGTCTGGAGCAGTTGGGCGATGGGCATCGCTCGAATCTGCCGCACCTGAGTCGGCGCGGGAACCTGCAACTGGCGAAGGTGTGGTCGAAGTTGCTGCTGGAGGCGGCGACGGACCCCTGTCCTGCGGATCTTGCGGCGCCGTGGGGCGAGTATGACTTTTTCGACGTGCAGGTTTTTCTGTCGTACTTCGCAGGCGGAAACGCGCTGGGAGATCTGAACGGCGACGGGGTTTTGGATTTCTTTGACGTGCAGATGTTTCTGGGGGCGTTCTCTGGGGGATGCCCTTGAACGGCGGTGATTGGCCTGCGAACAGAGGCGCGAGTTACTGCTGATTGAGATCGTGATCGTGCGCGCGGAAGCCGCTGTTGCGATCACCGACGCGGAGCAGCGCGAGAAGATCTTGAGCGCGTGAGCCGCCGAGAGGTTTTCCGGCGATGAGGACGGCGACATCGCCATCTTTGGCGATGTCGTGCTCACGAAGGTAGGACTCGACCATATCAGTCCAATCGGCGAGCGTACCGGACGGGGGCGGCTCGGCCTGGACTGGATTGACGTTTGCCAAGAGCGTCATCTGTCGCGTGGCGACGGTGCTGCTGGAGTAGGCGATGATTGGGATGCGGAAGGTGCTGCGGCTGAGGTATCGTGCCATGCCGCCTTGCTGCGACCAGACAACGACGACGGAGGCTTTGCTTTCGCGCGCGATGTGCCACGCGCCGCGTGCGAGGGCTGCGGAACGGTAGGGGAGTTCTTCGAGTTTGGGCGCGGGTGTGAACTCTGTTGGAGCGTCGATAATGCTCGATTCGGTGACGGCGATGATGCGTCGCATGGTTTCGACGACGAGCGCGGGATGCTTGCCGACGGCGGTCTCGCCAGAGAGCATGACGGCATCGGCGCCTTGAAAGACGGCGCCAGCGACGTCGTTGGCTTCGGCGCGTGTTGGCGATGCGCTCTCGATCATGGATTCGAGCATCTGTGTAGCGACGATGACGGGCTTGCCATATTCGCGGCAGGTTTTGATGATGAGTCGCTGGGCGACGGGGACGTAGGCGACGTCCATTTCGACGCCGAGGTCGCCTCGTGCGACCATGATGGCATCGACAGCCTGCACAATGGATTCGATGTTGGTGATGGCCTGGGGCTTTTCGATCTTTGCGATGACGGGGATTTCGAGGCCTGCGGATTGATCGTGGATGGCGCGATCGGTCGAGCAGAGGCCTGCGATGCGTTGCTTGAGGTCGATGACTTCGGCGGCGGTGCGCACGAAGGAGAGGGCGAGGAAATCGAGACCATGGCGTACGGACCATTCGACACACTGGAGGTCGCGATCGGTAATGGAAGGGACGTGGAGATCTGATTCGGGGAGGTTGATGCCCTTGCGTGAGGTGATGCGTCCGCCGACGGTGACGCGGCAGCGGAGTTCGCTGCCGGGCGTGGTGTCGACGGCGAGCATTCGGATTGCGCCATCGTTGATAAGGACGCGCTGGCCTGGGAGGACATCGTGAAAGAGTGGGTCGAAGGTGGAGCCGAAGACTGGGAGCCGGGTTTCGGGGTCGATGTAGGCTTCGGCGACATTTCGGCGGAAGAGGACGTCGGTTCCGGTTTCGACGATGATGCCGCCACCGGGTGCGAGATCGGGGACGCCGGTGACGCGGAGTTTGGGGCCTTGAAGGTCGCCAAGAACAGCGACGGGGTGGCCCGAGCGTTCTGCGGCTTGACGAACGTTTGCGAGGCGTTTTGCGTGGTCTTCGAGGTCGCCGTGGGAGAAGTTGAGGCGGAAGATGGAGACGCCTGCGGCGATGAGTTTGTCGAGCATCTCGGGTGGTTCGGATGCCGGGCCGAGAGTGGCGACGACCTTGGTGTGTGTTGGTCTTGCGAGTTCTGGTTGGGCCATCGGGTCGCGCACGGGTATCTCCGAAGAGTTCATCGTCTATCGCGAGGCAGGTCTGTGCTTGTGATAGAGATCGACGATTGTGGCGTATTGATGGCGAAAAAAGCGGACATAGGCGATTTCTGCGCGTTTGGCGGCGACAGGATCGCGCCAGGAATCGCGGAAGGCCCGATAGTTCTGCTCGTTGAAGGTCAGCACAGAGCCGTCGGCCATGGTTTGCTCGGGGAAGGCATGGAGGAGTTCGTGCATGTACGCGATGACATCGGGAGGGAATGTCGGGGTTTCGGTGGCCAGGGCGATGGCGTTCCAGGCTTCGCGGATTTCGGGGCCTGTGGTAATGGCGAACGCGCCCATCATCATCTGCACAGCGGTGCGCCATCCGGGATTGGCGGTGTTGGAAGCGATGGCGAATGGATCGACCTTATCGGCGAAATGATCGAAGTATTTTTCGGCCATGACGCGGCGGATGGGCATGCGTCGGAGTTCGTACTGCCGCGGTCCCATGGGCTGGCCTGCGGGACCGGGGGGGTTCGTGGCGCCGTCGCGCGCGGTGGCGCGGAACTGCCAGAGCGCCTGGCCTTCTTCGGTGAGTGTGAATGCGATGAAGCGGCGGGCAAGTTCAGGATTGGCCGAACCGCTCAGCAGTGAGACGGGATCTGCATCGACGTAAACCGACCCGACGGGATCGGTGTATCCGACACGATCATCGCCGACGGCGTTGGCCTGTCCACGGCCATAGAAGTCGATGGCGAGTCCCATTGCGGCTTCGCCTTGGGCGACGTCCATCGGGGGCTTGGTGGAGGAGTTGGTGAAGTAGCGTGTGTTTGCGGACATCTCGCGGAGGATGTGCCAGCCTTCGTCCCAGCCGTAGTACCCGAGGATCGAGTCGAAGGTGGTGGTGACGGAGCCGGATTGTCGCGGGTCTGCGAGTGCGATCTGGTTGCGCAGGCGTGGGTCGGTGAGGGTTTTGAATGAAGTGGGTTCGCCGACTCCGAGTTCGGTGCAGAGATCGCGGTTGAAGACGATGCCGAAGCTCGAGAGCGCGGTGCCGATCCAGTACTGATCGGGGTCATAGAGTTGCTGAATGCCGATGCGGTTTTCGCCGAAGAGGGTCTGGAGTTCCGCCGGATCGAAGCCTGCGGGAGCCGAGAGAGAGACGGAAACGGTGAGCGTGGTTGAGCCGTCGGGAGTGGAAGTGATGCGGATGCCTTTGGGAAGGGGACGGCCGAGGAGGCGTTCGACCGAAGCATTGTCGACGGTGTGACCATGGAGTTGGCTCGGGGTGATCTCTGCCAGGCCGAGCGCGGCGGTGAGTGGAGTGCGTGAAAAGAGTGGCTGATCGACCAAGATCCCGGTCTTGAGGCGGCCGTGGTCGTAACTGCCGCCTCCGAACATCAGGTCGTACGCGCTTGCGCCGTGGGCGAGGACGATGCGGCCGTCGGGCGCGAGTTGGATGTTTCCCTTCTTGATTTCGCTGCGGAACTGGGCATCGAGTTGTGCCCAGATGTCGCTGGTACCGCCGGGGGTGCGCATATCGACGCGCACGGGTGAGCCAAACTCGCGCAGGTGCCACGCGGTGAAGGCTTCGGCGAACTCCTGGCGAATCTGCGGGACGTGCGGGGTGACGATGAGCAGGAGGGGCGCATTCGGGTCCGGGCGTTCATCGCGGGCCGAGAGGCTCATGGCGAAGGGGACGCCGATGATGATGGCGAGAAGTGTAACGATGATGATGCGTGCAGCCATGCGCAGAAGTGTACGATGTGATTGTGGCCAGCGTGGAGCATCCGGTGGAGTGCGTGCTGCGAAAGCAGCGAAGCAGGCATGAAGTCTGACTCATGAAGATGAATCGGAGCGGAGATTGAAGGAAAATGAACATGGCTGAGGGCGGTCGGGTCGCGATTGTGACGGGTGCAGGGAGCGGAATCGGGCGTGAAGTGTCGCTGCAACTGGCGCGTGAGGGCTGGAGCGTCGCGCTCGTGGGGCGAACACTTGGCAAGCTCGAAGCGGTTGCACGTGAGATTGATTCGGGCGAACGAACGTTGTGCATCGCTGCGGATGTGGGCGAGGCTGCGGCTGCGGGCAGGATCGTCGCGGGGGTCAGGCAGCAGTTCGGGCGCGTTGATGCACTGGTGAACAACGCGGGACATGCGCCGATGAAGCCGTTTCATCAGTTCAGTGACAGCGAGATTCAAGGGGTGTTCGAGGTCAACGTGCTTGGCGCGATCCGCCTGACGCGCGAAGCGTGGAGGAACCTTGCTGATGCGAAGGGGCGGGTTGTGAATGTGTCGAGTTATTCGACGATCGATCCGTTCGCGGGTCTTGGCGTGTACTCGGCGGCGAAGGCGGGGCTGAACCTGTTTGCCAAGGCAATCGTGAATGAGGGGCGGGGCGTGCTGGGTTTCGCTGTGGCGCCGGGCGCGGTGGAGACGGAGATGCTGCGGTCGATCGTGCCGAGTTCGGCATTGCCAACGAGCAAGACGCTCGCACCGGCGGATGTGGCGAGGGTGATTGTGGCGTGCGCGATCGGCCAGCGCGATCAGGAGGCGGGATCGGTGATCGCGATGCCAAGCCCCTGAGCGGGTTTAATGGCGCGAATGGCGAGAAACATGGGGAACTCGCGGCGTGCGCGGTTTTCTTCCTGAGCGCGCGGCCCAGGCTCGCTCTGGCGCGGGCTGGACCATTCCTCGATCGAGTCGATGAGCAGACCGGCTGAAGTGATGGCGCGTATGTAGGACTGAAGCGGGCGGGCGTAGGTGACGGTTGTGATCGGAGGTTCGCCGGAGGCGACGGCACCGGGGTTCATCACAATCTCGATGGGTTCGATCGAGAGGTACGCATCGACACGGCGGTGTTGCTGCTGCGACTCGGGTGTGGCGCCGACCCAGACCCAGCTGCTGCGTCTGGGGGTGCGAAAGGCGGGGTGGAGCACGACAGCGACGAATCGCCCGCCGGGCTTGAGCGCGCTGGCGATGCCACGCATGACCGGTTCGAGCGGGTTGATGTTCATGAGCGCCAGGACGCATGACGCTGCGTCGAAGGGTTCGAGCGAGAGGCGTTCGAGTGTGCGGGCGTCGCCGAGTTCGAAGTGTGCGTGTTTCAGGTGACGCTGCTGTGCGAGTTCGATGAGTCGTGGGCTGGCGTCGATGCCGACGACTGCAACATCACGGGGATCGAAGCGTGCTGCGAGCGTACCCTCGCCGCAAGCCACATCGAGCAGGCGCTGGCCTGGGGTGAGCGTGAGCAATCGATCGACGCCGGGATGGACGAGATCAGTGTGAAGGTCGCTGCGAGAACTGCCGAGCATTCCGGCGTACCAGTCGGCGACTTCATCCCAGCCTTCGGTGGTTTCGGGAGTGTCGGATTGTGGTGCCGGGAGCCCGACGGCGTCGTACATCCACGCGGGCGCGGGGCACGAGAGGCGCATGCGCTCAGATGAATCAGGATGGGAGAAGGTGACCTCGGCCAGATGCAGGCCGACGAATCCCTTTGGGCCGATGACGGGTACGGCCCCGATCTGTCGCAGGTGTCGCTCGATCTGCCCCGGCGCGTCGGTGCGTGGTCGCAGGCGGAGGAGTGCGCGTCCATCGCGCACAGCGAGGCGTTGATAGTGCGTGACGAGTTGGCGGACGACGCCGGTGTCGCGTCCCTTCTGCTCGGTGCTGACGGTGCCGTTTTCGGGTGCTGATTCGGCTGCGGGTGGTCCTTCGACGAGGACGAGATAGAAACGCTCGAACCGGCGCGAGCGCATGATGTTTTCGCGTGCGGTGGGAGTGAGCGCCAGGAGCGTGATGCCGCTGGCGTACTGGTCGAGTTGATGCAAAGTCCATGGCCCCTGATCGCGGCGGCGGACACGGATCTGCTGTCGGATGATGGAAAGGACGCTGGCTTCTTCGTCATGACCGATGACGGGGAGACCGACGGGCTTGTTGATGGCGACGATCCACTTGTCCTGATGAAGAATTGGAAGCGTTCGAGGCTCGCGTTGTTCGCGTTGTTCGCGGCGCGGATCTGGTGGGCGCGGGCCTCGGGGCATGCGCGGCCCGGGCGGCGCGCGATCGGGGGCGCTGGGGCGTGCTCCGAGACGGGTGCGGCGGACTTTTGAGTTTGGCCCGTCGGGCCTGCGATCATCGGGCATGGGTGCTCTCCGCAACGATCGAGGCGTGCATGGTCTGGAGGTGATCGAGCAGCCACTCGGCAAAGTCGGGCTTGGTCATGGGGGCCGGCGTTGCAACGGGCGGAGCGAAAAGGGAATCCGGGTGCCCGACGAGGAACGCTTCGATCGTCGGCGCGTCCATTGTTTCGAGCGGATTGGCGACGACGAGATCGATCTTCTTGCGTGCGAGTTTGCTTTGGGCCGAAGCGATGAGTTCGGCCTTGGGTTCGAGCGCAAAGCCCACGAAGAGATGATTCGGGCGACGCAACGGAGCGCAAGAGGCCAGCAGGTCGGGCGTGGGCTCGAGTTCGAGCGCCAAGCCTGCGGCGCTGCGGCGGATCTTGGATTCGAGTTGTCCTGGCGCGAGTCTGGGGCGAAAGTCTGCGACAGCGGCTGCCATGATGAGGATGTCGGTGCCGGGGATTTCTTCGATCAGCAAGGCCCCGAGGTCGGCGGTGGTGCGGAAGGGGCGAACACGGACCCCGGATCGGGCGGGCTTTTGGGATTGACACCCGATCAGTGCGGTGACGGGCCAGTCGCGGGAGTCGGCGGCGTCGGCGAGCGCGGCTCCGAGGCGGCCCGAGGATCGGTTCCCGATAAAGCGCACGGCGTCGATAGGCTCGTAGGTCGGGCCTGAGGTGATGAGGAGGCGGGGTGTGCGTGGGTTCGAGCGGGTTGCGGTCATGTTTAGAAGGATGGTAGGGCGAGGCAGAGTTGGAACCGCGCGCCGAGTCTGAGCGGAAGGCACAACACTGGGGGTCGGCTCCTTGAGGTGGGGTTTGGCGCTACAGTGTCGGAGCGCGTCCGCGCGATGGATTGAGTGCGGATGCGACTGTGCTTTGCATTCGGGCCGATGCACTGGCCCGATCTTGTCGGCGCTTGCAGGGGATACCACCACCGATGGCACGATCGCGCAAGAAATTGGGAGACATTCTGGTCGGCTGGGGGGTCACGGACGCAGAGAAGGTGGCGCACGGGATCAAGGTCGCCAAGGCGACAGGCCGAAGGCTGGGTGAAGTGTTGGTCGAAGCCGGGTACTGTACGGAAGAACAGGTCACCAAAGCCCTGGCAGAGCAGTTCGGGATGGAGTATGTCGATTTGTCGGCGGCCAGTGTGGCGGGGCAGGTCAACATGAAGGGTATCGACGAGGGGCTCATCAAGCGGTACAACGTGCTGCCGATGGGGAATTCCGGCGGCCGGTTGCAACTGATCATCCATGACCCGCTCGATCTGGATCTGCTGGAGAACCTGCGATTCAGGCTTAACACGCAGATCGAGCCGAGGCTGGCGAGCAAGAGCCAGATCAAGAACTTCATAGAGGGTAAACGCCCCGAGCGTCAGGTCGGGCGCGATGAGTCGCTGGTCACAGATTCGATCGACCGGACGATTGACCGTTCGGTGGATAGATCGCTCGATCGTTCGATTGACGTTGCGTCAGAAGATGCCCCGATCGTGCGTTTGTGCAACCGGATTTTGTCCGAGGCGGTGCGGCTGCGGGCGTCGGATATTCACATTGAGCCGATGAACGACAGGGTGAGGCTTCGGTATCGCATCGATGGTGTGTGCATAGAGCGCGACAATCTGCCGAAGCGCATGCAGAATGCGATGCTCAGCCGTGTGAAACTGATGGCGGGCATGAACATCGCCGAGAGGCGCGTGCCTCAAGACGGGCGCGTGAAGCTTGAAGTTGAAGGCACAATGATTGATTATCGTGTTTCGGCGTGCCCGGCGTATCACGGCGAGAGCGTGGTGCTGCGTATTCTGAGGCCTGACGCGGTGCGCATCGGTCTGGTGAACTTGGGTTTTGAGCCGGATAATCTAGACATTTTCAACAAGATCATTCGCCGACCGAACGGGATTTTTCTGGTGACGGGGCCGACGGGTTCGGGCAAGACGACGACGCTGTACAGTGCGCTGGATGTGCTCAACAGGCCTGACCGCAAGATCATCACGGCTGAAGATCCGGTGGAATATAACTTTGACGGAATCAATCAGTGCCAGGTGCGTGACAGCATCGGATTGACATTTCCTGCGATTCTGCGGTCGATGCTGCGTCAGGCACCGAACATTATTCTGGTGGGTGAAATTCGTGACCGCGAGGTGGGCGAGATTGCGATTCAGGCTGCGCTGACCGGGCATCTGGTGTTCAGCACGTTGCACACGAATGACGCTCCGTCGGCGATTACACGACTGATCGACATGGGGATCAAGCCGTTCCTTGTGGCCAGTTCGATTCAGGCGGTGATGGCACAGCGATTGATCCGCGTGCTATATGAGCCTTCGAGGAAACTGGCGACGCGTGAAGAGTTGGACCCGAAGTATCTGGACCTGATTGGGCTGAGGATGGATGAGGCGGTGGGTCGGGTGTACAGGGCTGTCTCAACCGATGACGCGCCAGGCGGGTACAAGGGTCGTAAGGGCATCTTCGAGATGATGCTGATGAACGCGCAGTTGCGTGATCTGGCGTTCAAGTTGTCGCCGGTGTCGGAGTTGCGCAAGGCGGCGCTGGCAGCGGGGATGAGACCTCTGGTTGCGGACGGGAGGCTCAAGGTGCTCAATGGCGTGACAACGCCCGAAGAGATCGCACGCGTGAGCCAGGTTGGAGAGTCGCAGGATTGAGCCTCGGGAGTGATGAAGAGTTCGCCGGCAAATGCCGGGTTTTCTGGAGTTGATCGATGTCCACGATGCAGATTGATCGGTTGCTCGACACTGTGGTCAAGACGGGTGCGAGCGACTTGCACCTGACGGTGGGGCGCCCGCCGACGATCCGGCTTCACGGCGGGCTGCGCAATCTTCAGACCAAAGTGCTCGATTCCGACGATATGGTCGGGCTGATGAAGTCGATTACGCCCGAACGCAACCAGCAGGAACTTCAGGAGGAAGGCGGTACCGACTTCGGGTTTGCGTACGGCACGGCTGCCCGCTTCCGCGTGTCGGTGTTTCGGCAGCGCGGCGATATTGCGATCGTGCTGCGGCAGATTCCGAACAAGTTGCTGACATTCGAGCAGATTGGTCTGCCCGACATCTGTCGCGACCTGATTCGGCGTCCGCGTGGGTTGTTCCTTGTGACGGGGCCTACGGGCTCGGGCAAGACGACATCGCTGGCGACGATGATCGACTATGTGAACATGTACATGGATCGGCACATCGTGACGATGGAAGACCCGATCGAGTACTACCACCACCACAAGAAGTCGATTGTGAACCAGCGTGAGGTGGGCAACGACGTTCCGAGCTTTGCCGAGTCCCTTCGTCGCGCTCTGCGTCAGGATCCGGACGTGATCCTCGTCGGTGAAATGCGAGACCTCGAGACGATCGAGGCGGCAGTGCGAGCGGCGGAAACGGGTCACCTTGTGTTCGGTACCCTCCACACCACAGGGGCGGCCAAGACGATCGACCGTCTCGTGGACGCCTTCCCGGTTGCGCAGCAGAACCAGATTCGGGTGCAGTTGTCAACCGCACTGATCTGTATCCTAAGTCAGGTGCTTTTGACCCGGACGGATGTGCAGGGGATGGTGGCGGCCTACGAGTTCCTGGTTGTTACCCCTGCCATTGCGAACCTGATTCGCGACAACAAGTCATTCCGCATCGACTCGATGATTCAGACCGGGAAGCGGTATGGCATGCAGTTGCTCGACGACCACCTTTGGTCGCTATACAGCCAGGGCAAGATCTCCGCGGAAGAGATGATCGACAAGTGCAAAAATCAAACTGACTTGTCGAACAAGATCCATGCAGCGGGTGGAACGATCGGGCGTCCTGAACTTGATGATCCGGAAGAGCATGGGTCCTGATCGGGTGGTTCTGGATGAGCGATTGTGTTTTTCTTCGCTCTTTAAGTGCACAAATCCAAGTGATGGTACGCATAAGATCTGGTTAGGCGGTGTTTTGCGCTTGAACCGGTGGGGTGTTGTCGTCGAATATAATGGATAAGGGCGGAAGGTCCGCCTTTTATCCCGGGTTCGACCCGGGGAGATGAACATGGCGAAACTTGATCCATCAGAGATGAAGGGCCGGAAGCTTGGTCGGGTTCTGACCAAGATGGGTGCGGTGACGAGGGAACAGGTTCACGAAGCACTGGGGATTCAGAAAACGAGGCGGATCCCGATTGGGCAGTTGCTCATCGAACTCGGGTATTGCAATCAGAAGCAGGTGGATGAAGCCTTGGCGGGTCAGGCGGGGATGGAGTATGTCGACCTGACTGGGCTTGACATTTCGGATGACGTTCGTGACTCAATCCCGGCGGAGAACGCCCGGGCGTATCAGGTGATTCCGCTGGAGTTCAATCCAAAGGGGCGCAAACTCAAGATCGCGATGAAGAGTCCGGATAACTTTCGAGCGGTGGATGACCTTCGGCTGCTGATGAGTTTTGATGTGCAGGCGGTGGTGGCGGATGCGGCGAAGATCGACGAGTTGCTGGGCAAGTACTATGCAAAGCAGGAATCGATGCTCGACGTGGTGGCGGCGATGGCGACGGACTCGAAGTTCGCGGGGCTCGCGGACCGCGGGGCCTCGATGGATCTGGATCAGTTGTCCGAGGCTGCGGAGGACAACCAGGTCATCAAGTTGTTGAATCTGGTGCTGCTGCAGGCGATCAAAGACCGGGCGTCGGACATTCACATGGAGCCTTTTGAGCACGAGTTCAAGATCCGGTATCGGATTGACGGCGTGCTGTATGAGATGGTTCCGCCGCCGAAGCACCTTGGACCTGCGATCACGAGTCGTATCAAGGTGATGTCGCATCTGGACATTGCGGAGCGTCGTCTGCCGCAGGACGGTCGTATTGAGTTGACGGTGGGGGGGAACCCGGTGGATCTTCGCGTGGCGGTGCTGCCGACGATCTATGGCGAGAGCGTGGTGATGCGTATTTTGGACCGGTCGAATGTGCAGTTGAAGCTGGACAAGATCGGGTTCCGCGATGAGGAGTTGACGAAGTTTCGTGCGCTCATCAAGAAGCCGAACGGTATTGTGGTGGTGACGGGGCCGACAGGTTCGGGCAAGACGACGACGCTGTACGCGGCGCTTGCGGAACTGAACGACATTTCGACGAAGATCCTGACGGCTGAAGACCCGGTGGAGTATGACATCGATGGTTTGTGCCAGGTGCAGATGAACGAAGAGGCGGGGCTGACGTTTGCCAGGGCGTTGCGGTCGTTTTTGCGTCAGGATCCGGATGTGATTCTGGTCGGCGAAATTCGCGACCTCGAGACGGCTCAGATTGCGGTTCAGGCGTCGCTGACGGGGCACCTTGTGCTGAGCACGCTGCACACGAACGACGCGCCGAGTTCGATCATTCGTCTGGTGGATCTTGGGCTTGAGCCTTTCCTTTTGACGGCGACGATCGAGGGCATTGTGGCGCAGCGTCTGGTGCGGACGTTGGACCCGAAGACGAAGGCGGAGTACACGCCTTCGGAAGAGGAGTTGATGGAGTTGGCGTTGAGGCCTGACGATGTGAAGGGCAGGACCTTTTTCAGGCCGGGCAAGACGGACCAGATTGGCGGCGGGTTCAAGGGGCGCATGGCGCTTTTCGAGATCATGGAGATGGATGACTCGATGCGCGAACTGGTGATGAAGGAAGCGAGCACAGCGATCCTTCGGCAGCAAGCGAGGCGTCGGGGGATGCGATCGCTGCGTGAGAGCGGGTTGCTGGCGATTTATGAAGGGTTGACCACAATCGACGAGGTTGTGCGTGAGACGCTCGACGAGGAATGATCGAATGCGGATCGCGCGGGAAGAGTGCGCGAGTTCGTGTGGAGTAGTCGAAGATTGTGATGGTTGCGGGGCGAAGGGGCCCCTGGAGAAGCAGTCATGGCGACATTTTCGTATGAAGCGATCGACCAGTCCGGCAAGACCCAGAAGGGGACGGTCGACGCGACGAGCAGTGAAGAAGCGGTGACGCGCATCAAGGCGATGGGCTACTTTCCGCAGTCGGTGAAGGCTGCCAAGTCGAGCAAGAGCAAGGTGCAGGGTGAGGCGGGGTCAACCCCGGCCAAGAAGCGGCGCAAGAAGGCCGGGCAGACGTTTGCGATCGGCGGGGTTTCAGCAAAGAAACTGACGATGTTCACGCGGCAGTTGTCGACGCTTCAGGACGCGGGCCTGCCTCTGCTGCGGTCGCTGCAGATTCTCGAGAGTCAGCAGCGTCCTGGGCTCCTCAAGAGCATTCTTCAGGGCGTGGTTGAAGAGGTCGAGGGCGGTACAAGCCTTTCGGAGAGCATGGCCAAGTTTCCCAAGGGTTTCAATACGCTGTATGTGAAGATGGTCAACGCTGGCGAGATCGGCGGCGTGCTGGACATCATTCTGCAGCGTCTTGCGGAGTTCATGGAAAAGAGCGAAAGGCTCAAGCGGAAAATCAAGGGCGCGATGGTGTATCCGATCGTGGTGATCTCGATCGCGGTGCTGATCCTGACGGCGATCATGATTTTCATCATTCCGAAGTTTGAGGCGATCTTCAACGACTTCGGCGTGAACCTGCCGTTCCTGACGGTGTGGCTGATCAACACGAGCCGATGGTTCGGCGGGCAGAACCCGGGTCAGACGATTCCTGGTGGCGTGATCACCGCGATCGCCTGCGTCATTTTCTTCATGGTGATGAAATTATCGAGAAAGACGCCTCCGGGGCGTGCGGCGACGGACGTTGTGATCCTGTGGATTCCGGTGTTCGGCGGGTTGGTGCGCAAGACCGTGATCGCGCGTTTCACTCGTACGCTGGGCACGCTGATCTCGGCGGGTGTGCCGATTCTCGAAGCGGTGACGATCACGAAGGAAACGTCGGGGAACTTTGTGTTCGAGAAAGCACTGGGCAAGGTGCACGACTCGATCCGCGAGGGCGAGACGTTCGCGGGGCCTTTGCGTGACAGCAAGACGTGCGACCCGATCGTAGTGAACATGATCGACGTGGGGGAAGAGACGGGCGAGCTGGATGTGATGCTGCTCAAGATCGCGGACAACTACGACGAAGAGGTGGACGTTGCGGTGGCATCGCTGGTGTCACTGCTTGAGCCATTGATGGTTGTGGTGCTGGGCGGCATGGTTGGAACGATCGTGGTTGCGATGTTCCTTCCGCTGGTGGCGATGATCGAATCGCTCCAGGGCGGTGGTATGTAAGCGGAACGCGGTGTGTCGTGGATACTGGTGCGGCTGAGATGCAGACGAGCGGAGCAGCGATGACGAATCGACATTCGAGATTGAAAGGCGGTTGCGAACAGCGCGGGTTCACGCTGGTGGAACTGCTGGTGTCGATTGTTGTGGTTGCGGCGCTGATGGCGCTGTTGATTGTCGGGTTGCAGGCTGGGGGCGTTTTTGCGCGCAAGGCTGCGACGCAGCAGACGCTCAGCGCGCTCAAGCAGAGCGCGGTGCAGTTCGAGACGGAGTTCGGGTTCAAGGTGCCTCTGGTGTTTGACGGGTCGGAGATGGGGAGTTTCAGCGCGACCGCGCGGGGTGCGATGAACAACAGCGGGCCGGTGTATTCGGGACAGTTCAACCGGCCTTTTGTGAATGTGTATCAGATGGGGAGCGCGCAGGGGCGTGCATTCTTGCGTGGCGCCGCGCTGAATCCGACTGGTGGGAACCCGGATTATCGCGATCCGCGGTATAGCAAGTTCTCGCTGTCGTTCTATATCGCGGGTGCTCTGGGTGCTGCGATTGACGGCGTTGAGGGGCTTGGGATGTACGCGCCAGCGGCCGATGGTTCGTGGACCGGGGTCGGTGATTCTCTTGGCGGGAAGAACCGCGTGTATGAGCCTTTCATGGATACGGGGCGTCGCGCCGCGAGAATCGAATCGGCGTATTTCGATGACATCGAGCAGCAGGAGCTGGGGGGCACGGCTCCGGGTTCGATGGCGAACCGCTCGGCGCTGGTCGATGGGAATGGGAAGGCGTTTCGGTACTATCGCTGGCTGCATTCGGATACGGTGGGATCGACTCTGGATTTGAATATCCCTGGAGTGCTGCTCGATCCGGTGGTGCATCGCGATGCGCTGGGCAACAACACGATTGATGTGACGGAAGGCAATGCTTCGCTTCGGTCGGCGACGTGGGCGATTGTGAGCGCGGGCGCGAACAAGGTATTCGGGACGGAGCCGATTGCGTTGCTGCGGAGTGAACTGGGTCTGGGGCCGAGTGTGTCGGAGGCGGAAGTTCGCCGGCGTGCGGCGTCGGACAATGTGGTGGAGGTGGGGCCATGAGAACCGACATGCGTGCAGGGCGGCTCGGGGGCTTCACACTTGTGGAGTTGTTTGTGGTGATCTCGGTCGCGTTGATCGTGATTGCGGTTGCGGTGCCGGCGTTCTCGGCGATGACGGCGTCGAATGCGCGCTCGCTGGCGGAGAACACACTGCGCACAGCGGTGGCGGTGGCGCGTGATGTGGCGCTGCAGTCAAGCCGGGGTAATGACGCGGCTGCGGTGTTTCTGTTCGATCCGGAGTCGGGTCGTATGCGGGTGGTGGCTGCGGAGTATGTGGGGACGATCGAGGACGGGATCGATGGTGCGGTGTCGGGGGGGTTCCTGGCTCCGAACGCGAAGGTGAAGCGAGATGTGTTTGCGCCGGTGCTTGTGGGCGAGACGCTGGTGATGCCCCGTGGGTGGATGGTGCGCGGGTATGCACCAGCGAGGACAATCAACTCGGACTGGTACGACTCGATCATGTACAACGATCCGTTCAACGCGTGGGATCGTGGGAACTGGGTGTTTCCTGAGGACGGGTTTTACGACGTGAATCGTGGCGTGGCGCAGGGCGGTGCAAACGCGCGCACTCCACGGCAGAGTTTTATGGTGCGGTTCGAGGGCAAGACTGGAAGGCTGGTGCGTGATGCGGGCGAGGCGTTGCTGGTCGATCCGAGGCCTTCATCGGTCGATCGGATTCCCGCAACCACCAACCGCACTGACCCGATGATCTGGAAGCGTGCGGACCTAGCTGACGATTCGTACGCATGGGCCAGGCGTGTGCTGACGGAGGCGGACCTGCTCGGCAATGGGCAGTTATATCAGGGCGCGGACGAAGCTGAGCGCCGGCGTCAGATCGGGAATCTATCGCACGATACGGTGCTGGTGCGGGATGTTTCGCGTGTGGCGTTGTACAACGAGACGGAACTACTGCGGGCGCTGGGCGCGAGGGATCTGAGCCGCCGACGTGCGGGACGAACGAACACCGGGTCGATGTATGCCTCGCATGCGGATGTTGGGTCGATTGCGATCGACTTTGACGGATTGTTCGAGCAGAACTCGCCGTTCAACGCGTCGCCAGCGGGGCTGGGCCGGCTGCGGCAGAGCATCAACCGCTGGATTGATGGCGACACCACGAAGAACGCAGACGGAACTATCGGTAACGGCGTGTTCTTCGAGCAGACTGATGAACCGATCGCGGTGCGGTACTGGGTCGACACCTACTCGGGCGAACTGACAGAGGTGAGACGATGAAGCGTTCAACTCGGTCCAGATTTGTGGCGGCTGGTGGGTTCACGCTCATCGAGGTGCTCATCGCGGTGCTGGTGCTTTCGCTGGGGATGCTGGGGCTTGCAGCGGTGTTTCCTGTGGTGATTGCACAACAGCGCGATGCAGTCGATCGGACACGCGGTGCGGTGATCGGGCAGACGGTTGAGAGTGTGCTGAAAAATGCGGACGGGCTGGTTGCGTTCGATGGGCTTCGGCGGGATTTCTGGTTTTCGGCGGCCAATGCGCTGGATTGTGCGACCGGGTATGACCTGAGTCCGCAGAACATGAGTTTTCTGTGGGAGCCTACGTGGCGTTGGGGCCCGAACACGCATATGGGTCCGATGATGGGTGGGCAGTCGTATCTGGCGACCGGGACGATCATGGTTGGAATGGGGCGCGTGCTGTCGCTGACGTGCAGTGCCACGACGCCGAGCGCACAGGATCAGTACGAGATTCCGGCGACGAGTCGTCTGTTTCCGCAGCCATATACGGGAGAGCAGCCTCAGTATGTGTGGGACATCATTCCGAGGCGTTCGCGTCTGGGCGGTGATCGGACGGCGCTCGAGCTGGCGGTGTTTGTGAGGCGGATCGATCCGGGGATTCGCGTGCCAGCGGGGCGGACGCTTTCGGACGTGCTGACGGGCAATCGTGTGTCGGCGCAGGAGCGACGGCTGGCGGTAGGGATGGATTCGACGACGCGCTTGCCGACGGGTGATGGTCGTGGGTCGTACTCGACGCCTTTGACGCTGCCGGTGGTGGTGCGCAGTGCGGACCCGTCGCGTGTGGTTCTTGGGGGAGGCACGGCGCAATGGCAGCAGGACTTGTGGGCGGCGACGATCGCGCGTCCTGGACAGATTCTCATCGACAATCTGGGCAATGTACTCAATGTTGTGGGGGTTCCGGAGCGCGGGCAGAGCGGGGAACTGGCGGTGATTGTGGATCGCGCGTATTCGGCTTCGGAGACGGACTATGTGGCGGGAACCGATCCTCGCGGCGTGAAGGTTGAGCAGATTCTGTTCACGACGCAGAAGCCGATCCGTGCGTTCACGATCAGGCCTGAATGGTAAATCGGAAGGGGCAGATCATGAGGCGAGTTCGCTTCAAGTCATCCGGGTTTACGCTGCTGGAGATGCTGGTCGTCGTGGCGATCGTGGCGCTGGTGGCGGTCGGGATTGCCGGGATCTTCGGGATGGTGGGCGACACGATCACACGCGGGAAGCGTGTGAGCGATCTGAACCGGACGGCGGCGCAGATCGAGCGTGTGATGCGCGAGGACTTCAACCGCATGACGCGGGAGGGGTTCCTGGTCATTCGCAACGAGTACGCGAATCGCGGGCAGAACATCAGCCTGTTTGATCCACGGCGGTTTGAAGCCGAGCCGGTTGCCCGGCCTCGACGAATCGACGAGATCATGTTCTTCGCGGTGTCTGATGGACCTGATTTTGTGACGGCCAGGCGTGCGCTGCACCCGGACATGATCGCGCGGTCTTCGACTGCACAGATCTATTACGGGCATGGAAAGAAGATGATTCGGCCGGTGCAGACAGTCGCGGACCGGAACAACCCGTATTACCGCCCGATGATCTCGGAGCACAACTACTACCCGAACGCGGACTTCGGTGTGACGGCGGTGGGCGCTGGGGTTCGGAATCCGAATGAGTTTGCTTCGGATTGGGCATTGATTCGTCGCGTGACGCTTCTGACTTCGCCGGCCGCGAGCGAGACGAGTGTGGCGGAGGAACTGGCAGCGGCGCCATTTTCGATACCTCGCGAACAGTTGATTGATAATCAGAAGCAGTTGGCGTTGCAGCCTGCGCTGCAGAGCATCTTTCGCGGGGTTGCGGATCAGAGGCCTGCGGGTCCTGGGAATGCGTGGGGCACGCCTCAGACGTTTCGGCGTGAGCCGCGGTCGTTGAATCCGATCGGGCGTGCGTCGTCGGGCGTGGTGGACATCGCTTCGACGAGCCTGAACGAAATCAGAGCGACGGTCAATCACATGGATCGCATGCCCAACCTGTTCGGCGGTTGGACTTCGAGTCAGGTTTTCAGTCAGGTTTTCAATCCGCGTGCACTGACAGATCGTGCGTTGATGCAGGCGTGGATGCTCGAGGCGTTGCCGGGTGATCCGTCGTGGTTCAATCCGAATCGCATGCGGATTCGAGTTCGATATGAAACCGAGCCGCCTTTGGCTTCGATCGAAGATGCGCGGTTGACGGGCAATGTGCAGCAAAAGGAGTTCGAGCGTTCGTACCGCGAAGCGGATCAGGAGATGCTGACGAGTGCGGTGTTTGTGCCGAGGTGCACGGAGTTCATCGTGGAGTGGTCGTACGGGCTGGTGGATCAGGCGCCCAACTCGCCGACATACAAGCAGTTGATCTGGTACGGCCTGCCTCGGTATGAGGATGTGAACGGGAATGGGACGTTCAATCAGGGGACGGATGTTGTGATTGCGCAGCCCTTCGACGGAGTGCCTGCGCGCGATGTGCTGCCTCGGTTCACGGGCGAGAGTCCGGGTTCGTATGGGAACAACTTGTACCCGACGCGGGCGCTGATCAATGCGGGGCTTCCTATGCCGGCGATTGTGCCGGGTGCGCAGACTGAGGTTTCGCTGTTTGGGTATTTCGATCCGGGGCCCGGGCGACTGCCGAACACGGGGGGCGATCCGCAGGATTCGTCGTGGAGTGCGGATGCGTTGCAGGATCCGTCGGAGGTTCGGCCCTGGCTTTGGCCAGCGCTGATTCGCGTGACGATGACGCTGGCGGATCGAACGGATCCGACGATCGAGGCGTCGTATCAGGTGGTGTTCGAGGTTCCCAATGGCGGGCTGAAGAATCGGTGATTGGTTCGAGGCGTTTTTTCCGGTGGGTCGGTCGGGGCGCTTCGGGTTGGACGGTCGGAGTTGGTTGTGCTGAGCACGATCGGGAGATGCACGATGTTGCTCGTCGAGAAAGAAATCATCAGGCGTAAGCGATCGAGTCGGCGCGGGTCGATTCTGATTCTGGTGCTCGGAGTTCTGGCGCTGATGGCGGTGTTTGCAGCGGTGTACCTGACGATCGGGGTCGGGGATCAGCGTGCTGCTCGGGCGGTCGAGCGTCGGCAGGATCTGGACCAGGCGGGTCCGGATGTGGGGCGCTATATCGCGGACATCATCGCGAAGGATCGGCTGGCGTATGCCTTTCTGCCGGGGTCGAACTCGAACGGCGTGGCGTCGGTGCCGTATCGCGAGATGACGGACTATCCGTATACGGATTACTCGCGGGTGAGCATTCCGGGACTCGCGGGGTATTCGGGCCTTGATGTTGATCGCTTCAGGTTCCGTCCGGAGGGGAGCCATCCGGTTGCGTGGAGCGGGGACCTGAGGCTGGACCCGCGTGTGTTTGACGATCCGTTCCTGGCGTCGAGCGAGCCGACTTTCCTTGGACTTCCATCGCAGAGGCTGTATCCGGACGATCCGACGAAGTGGTGGATGGACAACGTTGATTACCTGCAGATTTCGAATGTTGCGCCGGATGGTTTGTTTGTGAATCTCTTTGCTCTGCGCAACAACTTTGATGCGGAACCGGGCATCGGGACTGGCGCGGGTGGGCAGGCGCAGTTGAGCCGGTGGTTGTCGTTGCTTGAGCGGAGGTCCGACGGGCGGCTTCAGGCGACATTGAACACGCCGTTTGGCGGGGTTGCGGATCTGAATCGTCCTGCGCACTGGACGATGTATCAGCGGAACATGCTCTTTCCGGTGGGCCAGCCGTTCTACATCTTCGGTCGCAACGGGCAGATCGCGGGCTGGGGACACGAAGACTTTCCGTTGTATCAGTATGCGGATACGAACGGCGATGGTTTTGCGGATGCGCGATGGTTTGAACTGACGGATTCGACGGTGTTGAATCGGGTGGACAGTTTGCTGCCGCGTTCTGGAAATCTGAGGCTGTTTATTGCGGTGCGTGTCGAGGATCTTTCGGGTCGTGTGAATGTGAATACCGCGACGGACGATGTGGTCGCGCCGACGACGTTTGCGCCGATCGGGTCATCACCGGCCGAGATCAGTTTGCGCCGCGTGCTCACGATGGAGGATGCGGCGTTCGAGTATCGCAGTGTGATTGCGGGTGTGGTTGATGAGCCGTTGACGTACGGGAGCGGGATTCCGAGGCCTCGCGTGAACGGGGGCATCTCGACAGATCCGTTGTCGGATTATTCGATGTATGACACGCGTGCGGTGGCGGATGCGCCGCTGTCGTTCTGGGTCGGGTGGTATGCGTATGACGCGATTCTGCGGTCGATTCAGAATGATCAGGCGTCGCTGCCGTTCAGTGCGGCACTTCGCGGGGATGTGACGAGGCTGGACGTGAACGAGGCGTCGGAAGTGCTGTTGCCGTTCTCGCTGCTGGAGTATGGGTTTTTGAAGCAGGGAGAATCGATCAACGTGCTGGATGATCCTGACCTGAGGGCGATGAACCGCAAGGAGCGATATGAGACGGTGGGTCGGCGGAGCCCGCTGGATCCGACGGCTCGGAATGCGAGTCAGACTGAGCCGAGCGAGCGTTTTGGGACCGCGATCTTTGGCGTGGCGGAACTGGGCGAGCTGCTGGTGCGTCGTGGACTCAACGACCCTTCGATGGCATCGCGTCTGGAATTTGCGGCAGATGGGCGACTTGATGACGGAACTAATCCTGGGAATGTGGCGCTCGCGCGGACGACAACGCGGAGGCTTGGGCCGTTGCGTTCGACGCGTGATCTTGCGTTTGAGTACAGCGGGCATGATGATGTCACCGGAGATGATGTGTTCGCGGCGACTCCGGTTGCGGGACCAGATGGCAAGATCGATCCGGATGCGCTCGCGCTGCTGACGTTGAGCCCGCGTGGGAGGCTGACGACGATCAGTGGCGGAGCGGAGCTGCACAATCTGAGCCCGCTGTTGTCGTCGGAGGCGGTGTTTTCGACGCGTTTTGACAACGCGGAAGTCAAGTCGAGGTTCTCGGCGCTTGCTGGGGGAAGCCTTGAGGCGATTTTTGGGGTGTACAGGCGTGCGCTTTCGCCATACTCGAACATTGTTGCGTCGTGGGATGCGGAACCGAGCCCGACGTATGACGAATATCGCACGCTGTCGTATGGGTATTGCGGACCTGAACTCGCGATGCGTGCGGCTGCGCATCTCGCGGTGAATCTGAAGGATCAGTACGATCTGGACAACACGCCGACGGTGGCGACGGTGGCTTTGACAAGTGCTCCGGCGGTGATCAATCAGTTGGATCAACAGACCAATGAGAACCGTGTACGTTGGGCAGGCTGGTTCCTCGGCAACAGGATGACGGTGCCTGAAGCGTATGGTAACCCGACTGGAGGGGGCGGCACGGTCGATGCGAATGTGCTCAACGTGTATGGCATCGAAGCGCAGCCGTTCATCGTCGAGGCGATGAGCATCAACGTGTTTACGGATGCGCCGCACATTTCTGGGCTGGTGGGCGCTCCGAATGGTGACATCGACTACAACCCGGACTGCCTGAGGCCGACACCCATTGGTCAGCCCCCGGCCCCACCTGTTGAGATCACGATTGGCGGACAGTTGACGGCTGGCGATGCAGCGTCGGGCAACCTGTGGGATCTGAACTCTGACTTCACCATGCAGGTGCTTGCGGTGAAGTTGCACAACCCGTTCAATGTTCCGGTGACGCTTGGTGCTCCGGCGACGAGCGATCGGCGCGGGTTCGACTATTACCTCGAGTTTGGCGGACGGTTTTTCAAACTTGCCCGGTACGTTGCGCCGGATGTGAATCAGGCCACACCGGAGTATCAGTTCCAGGCGGTGACGCTCATGCCGGGTGCGACGCGCGTGTTCTATATGCTTGCGCAAGAGGACAAGGAGAAGATCCGGGCGCGTTGGCAGCGATACTTGAATGCGTACAACACGGGCGTCACGCTCTCAGAGGATGCGGTTGACGCATGGCTGCAACGGCAGTTCAGGCTCGACTCTCTGGCAGGGAATCAAAGTGCGGTCTGGATTCGGCGGTTCGATCCACAGACGGGGTTGATGTTCGGCGTGACGGATGAGAACCAGCCGATTCCGACGGATCGGTTCGAGGATCTGTGGACGCAGCCTTCGGCCTCGGAGATGTATCGGGCACCCGACTGGCAAGTCGTGCGGTTGTGGCGGAAGATCACGACGGACGATCAGGAGGTTGGGCCATCGCAGACAGACAACTGGATCGAGAACGATCAGTTGATGGATCGGTTGCGCGAACCGAATCCGTCGGTGGTGAATCCGGGGGTTTTGCGTATGGGGCATCTGGATTCGCGGCTGCAGTTTCGTGGGGGTTATGGCGTGGGGCCGACGGGCGGGCCTCGGGTGACGGGCACGCAAGGCTGCGATCAATCGAACGCACAGGCAACGGCTCGCGACAATACGGGCTGGACGATCGCGCCGCACTCGTTCATTCGGCGTCGCGGTTTCCCGGCCAACAACGCGGGGCGCGATGGCACGGGCCAGGAACGCCTGATGCGCGGGGTGCTGCCGATCTGGTGTATCGAGTCACTGACGACGACCACAGCGGACTCACTGAATGTCAAGGGTGGGGAGTTGCCGTCGGGGACGCTGAGTGATGCGGAGATTGATTTTGGCGAGTCCTGGGCGTTCCGGCGATTGTCGACGTTTCTCGCATCGAACGAACCGGTTGGAGAGGACTTCAACAAAACCCCGAATGAATGGACAACCAACAACAGCGCGAAGCGCACAAAGTTGAATGATGAGTTGTATGGCCCCGTGCTTGCGCCGAATCAGGCAAGGCCTCTGGGTGTGGACTATCTCTCGCCCGAGATGCATGTCCGCAACGATCGGTTCGAGTTTGACCCTGACGGTGCCGGGCCTCTGCCTGCGGTGGATATTTCACGTGTGACGGATATTCTGTCGCCACTGGCGATCGGACCTGAGTTTGATCCGCTTGCTGACGACGACCGGGACAATGATCCAACTTTGCCTGGGCGGTATCTGACGCTCAGCGAAGCCTGGAGCCTGGCGCTCGGGTTTGACTGGTACGACCCGAGCGGAACTGCACCGGTGTATCTGGAAGGCGTGCAGGGTCGGTACACGCACTTTGACCCGGCCAAGCGCAAGGCGACGGATCCGCCAAACGGAGCTGCGACGGGCGACTTTGAGTATGCGTTCGATCGCGGGCATCTTTGGATCGACAAGTTCGTGGCGTTCCGCGACGCGAACCGAAACGGAGTTTTCGATCCGGCGGCGGATACGCGCATGGGTGTTGGGACGCCTCTGGCGTTGCGGCTGCTCGATGCAGTGCAGACTGGTGTCACGGGAACGCCCAATCAGGTCATGCAGCGTCCGATGCAGGGCAAGATCAATGTGAACACGGCTCCACTCTCGACGTTGCGAACCATCGGCATGCTCGCGCCGAGCATGGCGTGGGACGCCTTGGGCGAACCTGAGAACTGGGTGTGGCGACTTGGTGGCGAGATGGGACTTGTGAGTCCGAGTCCGTACAACCCGACGCCGTATGTCGACTTTGCGCGCGCGCAGTTGGGCATTCCGGATCTGTCAAGGATGGACATCGCGGCGACGCTGGAGTCGTATCGTGATCGATCGAGGCAGGTGGCTTATCGCGGACCTGCGTTCCCGCAGGCGCTGCTCAGCGGGTTCTCGGCCGACCCTGGATATGGGTTCCTGCCGCTCACTCAGAACCGGATTCCGAATCCGCTGCTCATCCGCGACAACCGTCGAGACGATTTCGGGCGTTCGCTGCTGACTCGCATTACGGGGATTCGCGAGGCTCCGGGATTTGCGCACGCGGGCGAGTTGCTTGCGGCGCGTTTCGGCCCTGACTCGGTGACGTACTACCGTGAACTTGCGCCGATGCAGATGGATTACTTCGGGCGTGATGTCTCCAGCGGAAGCATGCCTCTGGCGCTCAAGACGCTCGAACGCACGGGCGGGACTGCCCCGTTCCGAGTGAGCCTCGAATCGAAGCGGTATGTGGATTTCGATCCATTCACCAACACGACGTATAACGCAGCGAACGCGCACTACAGCAACGAACTCGGCAACGACTACAGCGAGCAACTGGTGATCGCCAGCCAGGTGCTTGAACTGGTGACCGTGCGGAGCGATTACTTCGCGGTGTGGTTTGTGATCCAGGGTTATTCGCGCGAGGATGTGAGCAATCTCGGGCCCAATGACCCGATGGTGCCGAGCCTGGCGCGGCGGTACGTCATGGTCATTGATCGCTCAAAGGTCGGGACTTGGGTTGATTCGAACTCTGACGGGGTTCGGCAGGATTCGGAGACCGTTCTGGAACCGGAGATTGTGCTCTTCCGCGAGGTGCCGATGTAGGGTGGCGTTTGGTGAATAGTCAGCACGCGCCGGTCCGTCATCGACCCGAGGCGGGCCGGCGATGTTTTTGTGCGGCGTTGCAAATGGCGGCGTATTGTTTGGCTCGGCAGGGTGTAGCTCAGCTTGGTAGAGCGTGTGGTTTGGGTCCACAAGGTCGCTGGTTCGAATCCAGTCACCCTGATTGTCGGTCTGATCGAAGGCGCGGCGCGGTTCGTGTGCGGGGAAGAGGGCAATCCAGATTCGCTGGAAGGCTGGCGCGCATGAAAAGAGGATCGACACCGATTCAATTCAACCGTGCTCGCGGAGCCACGCGTCGTAAAGAGCGAAGGCTGCGACCACGATGGAGTGGTGGATGGTGCCCGATCGGAGGAGTTTGGGGGCATCTCTGAGCGGGGCGAGGACGACCCTGATCTGTTCATTTTCATCGAGACTCTGAAGCCGATCGAGGCGGGCATTGCGCACTAAATAGGTATGGACGCGGTTGTTGAGGATCGCTGCATTGCCCGAGATGGCACCGAGCGAGATGGGGGAGTCGCCCACATATCCTGTTTCCTCGACCAGTTCGCGCACGGCGGTGCTTGCGGGCTCTTCGCCCGAGTCGACGATGCCACCTGGGATCTCGAGTGAAAGCGTGGCCACCCCGAATCGGAACTGTTCGACGAGGACCATGTTTTCATCAGGTGTAATGGCGAGGACATTGACCCAGTCGGGTGAGTTGATGACGGCGAAGGAGCCAGACCGATCGGGTTCTGTGGGGCACGTCCACTGTTGGGATTCGAGGGTAAAGATGCGTGTGGTTGCGAGGGTGGTGCGCGGGCCGGGGATCCAGGGCTCGATGGGGCCGGTGGGCGTCATGAGCGGAGTGTACGGGGCAGTGGGGAGGCGCGCGAGCAAAAAATGATGGCGGGGTGTACGTGCTCGGGCATCCCGGTAAGATGTCTACTCAATCAGGGAGCGTGGTCAATCAAGGAGCGTGGAATGCGAAATGTTTGGTTCTGGAGCGTGATGGCGGGTCTTGCAGCAAGCGCAGCAGCGATGGTTCAGGACAAGCCCGATGCGGGGATGTTCCGGTATCCGGATATCAGCGCCAAGCACATCGCGTTTTCGTACAGCGGGGATATCTGGGTTGTTGATCGCATGGGGGGCGAGGCTCGCAAACTGGTGGGGCCTCGGGGTGATGAAGTGCTCGCGCGGTTCAGTCCGGATGGCTCACGCATTGCGTTTGTTGGGAACTATGAGGGCAACTCCGATTTGTACACGATTCCGGTCGAGGGTGGCATCGCCGAACGTGTGACGTATCACCCGGGGACGGAGATCCTGTGCGAGTGGACGGAGCAGGATGAGTTGCTGTTCTATATGAGCGGGCTTTCGGGACTCGGGCGCATGACGCAGTTGTTCACGGTCAGTGCTTCGGGCGGGCATCTGACTGAGATGCCGATTCCGTATGGGGCGGTGGGTTCGATCAGCCCTGACGGGGCGTGGTTGGCGTACACGCCGCACACGACGGACAACCGGACGTGGAAGCGCTATCGGGGCGGCATGGCGACGGACATCTGGCTGTACAACCTGAACGACAACACCGCTCGACAGATCACGGACTGGGAGGGGACGGACACCAGCCCGATGTGGCACGGGGGGCGGCTGTATTACCTTTCGGATGATGGACCGACGCATCGGTTGAACATCTGGGTGTACGACCCGGCGAGTGGCCGCCGCGAAGCGGTGACGGCGCTGACCGAGTACGACATCAAGGCGCCTTCGATCGGGCCTGGCGAGCGTGGCGAAGGCGAGATCATTTTCCAGTTCGGACCTGAACTTCGGGTGCTGAGGCTGGACAATCGGACGATCCGAACGGTGGACGTGCGGATTTCGGGCGACTTTGCGAAGGTGCGTCCGGTCGATGTTGACCCGTCGAATCTCATCACGAGTTGGAGCGTTTCTCCGACGGCCAAGCGTGTTGCGGTGAGTGCTCGCGGGGATGTGTGGACGCTGCCGGCAGAAAAGGGTGCACCGCGGAATCTGACGCGAACCGACGGGGCCTTCGAGCGCAATCCGACATGGAGCCCGGATGGACGCTGGATCGCGTACTTTTCGGATGAGACTGGCGAGTACGAGCTGTACATCACGCAATCGGACGGCGCTGGCGAAACGAAGAAACTGACAGATTTTGCGGGGGAAGGCAAGCCCACGTTCTTCTACGGCATGTCGTGGTCGTCGGATTCGAAGAAGATCGCCTTTACGGACAAGGCTGCGAATGTGTGGATGCTGACGCTCGCGCATGATGACGAGGAAGGGAACGCGGTGGAGGCGAAGGTGTCGCATGTCACGCGCGACATGTGGGCCAATCAGCCTTCGCTCAGTTGGTCGCATGACAGCCGATGGCTGACGTATGCAATTCGGCAGACCGATGAGATGACCGGCTCGGTGTACGTTTATGACACGACGACGAATGAAGAACACAGGGTGACGAGCGGGTACTTTAACGATTCGGCTCCGGTGTTCGACCGCAAGGGAACGTACTTGTTTTACTCGTCGAATCGCACGTTCAGTCCGACCTATGCGGACATGGACACGACGTTCATCTATACGGGTACGGAGGTGATGCTGGCTGTGCCGCTCAAGGCCGACGCGAAGTATCCGTGGCTCCCGACGAGCGATGAAGAGACGTGGAAGGATGAAGCCAAGAAGAAGGAAGAGAAGAAAGAAGACGCGAAGGACCAAGCCGATGACGGCGAAGGCGCCGATGAAGCCGACGATACGGCACCAGAGGGCGAGTCGAAAGATGAGACGTCATGGAAGGACGATGGCGTGACCGGGTTATGGGAGGGCACCGCCAAGGGCGGCGCGCCGCTGCCACCATCTGGCTTGCCGGTCAGTTTTGAGCTGCAACTGCGCGATGGCAGTAACGTCACAGGATCGATGAGTTCTGCGATGGGTTCGACAACGATTTCGAGCGGTACGTGGGACGCGGGTTCGAAGTCCCTGACGCTGACGCTGACGATGAACAACGAGACCATCACCTGGAATCTGACGGTCTCGGGCAATTCGATGAGCGGGACGATCAGCGGGGTGATGGGGACTTTCACCTTTGAGGCCAACCGCTCGAGAGTCGGCCCGACGGAAGGCGCAGCGGAAGCGGACAAGGCGAAAGATGACAAGGCTGCGAAGGAAGGTGTCGAGATCGACCTTGAGGGCTTCGAGTCTCGCGCGTTCAGGCTTCCGATTGCGTCTGGTCGCTTTGGCGCTCGTGCGGTCAACGATCAGAATCAGTTGATCTATTCGCGGTTCTCGACCGGCGGCTCGGGGGGAACGAGCGGGATCATGCTCTTTGACATGACGTCGGATGACAAGTCGGAGAAGACAGTGTCGGCGGGCGCGGGTGGATTTGACATGTCGGCTGACGGGAAGAATCTGCTTGTTGTGCGAGGCAGCAGCGCGACGATCCAGAAGGCGAGCGCGGGCAGCAGCGGGAAAGCCGTTTCCACAGGTGGCATGCGAACTCGCATCGACCCGAGGACGGAATGGTCGCAGATCCTGCGCGACGCATGGCGGCGTCACCGCGACTTCTTCTATGTTGAGAACATGCACGGTGTCGATTGGCCGGAGGTGTTGACACGCTACGAGAACATGCTCAAGTACGCGTCGAGCCGCACGGATCTGAGTTTCATCATCGGCGAGATGATTGCGGAACTGAACGTCGGGCACGCGTACTACTGGGGCGGCGACATCGAGACCGCGCCGAGTGTATCTGTTGGTTTGCTCGGGGTCGATTTCGAGCTTGCGAAGGATGACGCCGGAGAAACTGGTTATCGCATTGCGAAGATTCACGAAGGGGGGCCATGGGATGATGACGCGCGTGGGCCTCTGAGTCTGCCGGGTGTCGATGCGCACGAGGGCGACTTCCTGCTGGCGGTGAATGGCATTGCGATGGATGTTGAGCAAAGCCCGTATGCGTTGTTCCAAGGCATCGCGGGGCGTGCGACGCAACTGACACTGAGCAAGAACGCAGTACTCGGCGATGATGACGATCGTCGGATTCTGGTCGAGCCGATCGGTTCGGAGCAAGGGCTCCGGACGCGCGCGTGGGTTGAAGCCAAGCGTCGTTATGTCGATGAGAAGACTGGTGGCCGGGTCGGGTACATTTATGTGCCCAACACGGGTGTGGAGGGGCAGAATGAACTCATCCGCGGGTTCTATGGACAGTTGAACAAGTCTGCACTGATCATCGACGAGCGATGGAACGGCGGCGGGCAGATCCCGACGCGATTCATCGAACTGCTCAAGAGGCCTCGGACGAACTACTGGGCTCGGCGCGATGGGCAGGATTGGCCCTGGCCACCAGACAGCCATCAGGGGCCGAAGGTCATGCTCATCAATGGTCTTGCCGGTTCGGGCGGCGATATGTTCCCCGCGTTGTTCAAGGAAGCGGGGCTTGGCAAACTCATCGGCACGCGCACATGGGGCGGACTCGTTGGCATCACTGGTATGCCCGGGCTTGTCGATGGCGGGTATACCGCGGTTCCGACGTTCGGCTACTACCGCCCTGATGGAACGTGGGGGATCGAAGGCCATGGCGTCGATGCCGATATCGAAGTGATCGATGATCCATCCAAGATGGTTGATGGCGGGGATCCGCAACTCGATGCTGCCATCACGCACATACTTGAGGAGCTCGAGCGCAGACCCTATGTGAGACCAGCACGCCCGGCGAGCCCTGATCGCAGCGGCTTCGGCATCAGCGACACCGATCGGTAATCGGTTCGCGTCAGGATGATTGCACAGCGCGGAGGGCACGGGCCTTCCGCGTCTTTTTTTGAGCGCGTTTTACGCGTACACATCGAGTCGATCTAAGTTAGCGCTTGAAGTGGCCTGTCGAACGCTGGCGTTGTCAGGCGTTGCGCGAGAGCGCGATGAGAAGGAGACCGAGTCGCCGTCAGTGTTGCGACGAACCGCTTTCTCAGCATGTGCCGTGAAGCCCTGGGCAGATACGCCGCTGATTGGTCGCACAAGAATTGTGGCGCGGGTGCGCGAAGTCTCAACTGCGGCATTTCGCGCGATGGATGGTCCGATATGTCCGAGGGCGTCGATCGACATGGCTTCACACTCGGCATCGAACGGATCGGGGCGCGACTTGAGCCAGATCGGTTTGGAGGACGCAGATTTTCGCAGCCACACTCGGGGTGTTGGCCCGGCGTGAGACTTATACGTTGAAGTACTTGGCTTGCGGGTGGTAGACGATGATCGCGCTCGTTGATTGTTCGGGGTCGATCTGCCAGTTCTCGGTCAGGTGGCAGCCGATGCGTTCAGGTTCGAGCAGGCGGAAGAGTTTGTCCTGGTCGGCCATCTCGGGGCATGCCGGGTAACCGAAGGAGTAACGGCTGCCGCGGTAGTGCTGAGTGAAGAGGTCGCGGATGCGTGGGCTGTCGTCATTGCCGATGCCGAGTTCCTGTCGCATGCGTTTGTGCCAGAATTCCGCAAGTCCTTCGGCCGCCTCGACACCCAGGCCATGGAGATAGAGATACTCGGAGTAGTCGTTGCGTTCAAAGAGCTCGCGTGTGATGGTGCTGACACGCGAACCCATCGTGACGCACGACATGCCGAGCACATCGCGTCGGCCCGCTGCCTCGCATTCGTCGAGCGACATAAAGAAGTCGCTGATGCACAGGCGGCGTTTGGTGACCTGCCGCGGGAAGGTGAATCGCTCGATCTCTCGCGCAGGGTCGTCGGGCGCGAAGACGATCAGGTCGTTGCCATCGGAGGCGCACGGGTAGTAGCCATAGACGACCGCGGGCTGGAGGATACGTTCATCGCGGCATTGGGCCTTGAGACGCTCGTAGATTGGCGTGACGACGTCTTCAACTTCTCGCTCGTACTGCTCGTCGGTGCGTGATCCCTTTCGGAACTGCCATTGCCCGCGGAAGAGCGCGATCGGGTTGATGAATGGATAGATATCGTCGAGCGCGATTTCGGTGATGACGCGCGAGCCTAGAAATGGAGAGGTTGGACGTTCGACATCGCGTGCGACGGCGCTACGCGGGGCGAGTGTCGCGATGGAATCTCCGGCGATGACCTCGGAGACAATGGCCTCCTCGCTTGCGGCGCGCGATTCCTCAGCCTTTTGGATGGCGTCGGCGCGCTTTGACTGACGCGATTCGATCTCGGAATCGAGTTCGGTGGCTCGCCCCTGCATGAGGAGGTTCATGATTCGCAGGCCATCGAAGGCGTCCTTGCCGTAGAGCAACTGGCCGTGGTACTGTCTGCGCAGATGGCCTTCGGCGTAGTGACGCGAGAGGGCCGCCCCGCCGAGAATCAGCGGCACTTTGATGTTCTGCGTGTTGAGTTCGACGATGTTTTCTTCCATGACATGAACGCTCTTGACGAGCAGCCCGGAGAGACCGATCGCATCGGCGTTTGTCTTGCGCCACGCGGCGAGAATGTCGGAAATTGGCTGCTTGATACCGAGGTTGTGCACTGTGTAGCCGTTGTTCGAGAGAATGATGTCAACAAGATTCTTGCCGATGTCGTGGACGTCGCCTTTAACGGTTGCCAGGACGATTGAGCCGCGCGTCTGACCTTCGACGCGATCCATGAGCGGCTCAAGGTGCGCGACTGCGGTCTTCATGACCTCGGCAGACTGGAGCACGAATGGGAGTTGCATCTGACCGGAGCCGAAGAGCTCGCCGACGGTCTTCATCCCGTCGAGCAGGTGATCGTTGATGATATCGAGCGGTGAGTAGATGGTCAGGGCTTCTTCGAGCGCAGCATGCAGTCCGTCACGTTCGCCATCGATGATGTGTGCGCGGAGGCGTTCTTCGAGTGTGAGAGTGCGTGAGCTCTGACGGTGAGAGTCGGCGGTCGTGGCATCCTTGAAGATCGCGATGAGCCTCTGAAGCGGGTCGAAGTCGATGTCTTCAATGCCTGGGGGCAGCCCTGTTCCACCTCGGCTTTCGTGCCTTCGGTCGTAGATCAGATCGAGCGCTGCCTGCTTGTGCTCATCTTCGATGCGATTGAGGGGGAGGATCTTGCTTGCGTGCACGATCGCGCTGGTCAGGCCAGCTTCGACAAGCGTATGAAGGAATACTGAGTTGAGCACCACGCGGGCTGGCGGGCGCAGGCCGAACGAAACGTTCGAGACACCGGCCGTGATCTGCACGCTTGGGAACGCAGCGGCGATGCGGCGCACGCCCTCGACGAGTTCGAGCGCACTGCGACGATCGGCCTCCATGCCGGTCGAGATCGGCAGGACAAGGGGATCGATGAAGATGTCTTCGACGCCGAGGTTGTGCACAGCGGCGGCGCGTTCGATGGCGCGCGTTGCGATCGCGAGTTTGCGGCCTGCAGTGCGTGCCATGGCGGCCTCTCTGTCCTCGTCGATTGTGCCGATGACGAGCGCTGCCCCGTAGCGTTTTGCCAGCGAGCAGACATAGTCGAATTTCTCGATGCCATCTTCAAAGTTGGCGGAGTTGATGATGCACTTGCCGCCGGTGCGTTGGAGCCCGGCTTCGAGCGTGCGCGTCTGTGTCGAGTCGAGCATGATCGGCGCATCGACCGCGCGGGCAACGCGTGAGATCAGTTCGGACATGTCCGCAGCATTGTCACGTCCTGCGTAATCGACGTTCACATCGAGCAGGTGCGAGCCTTCTCGCATCTGCTGCTTGGCCATCGAAACCATGCCTTCCCAGTCTTCGGCTTCGAGCAGGTCGCGGAACTTCTTGCTGCCCGAAGCGTTGCAGCGTTCGCCGATAATGAGGAATGACTGATCCTGTCGAAAATCAACGGCGCTGTAGAGCGAGCTTGCGGCAGGGGCGGGGATGGTGATGGTGCGTCTTGGTTGCGGGCGAGAGTCGATGAGATCAGCCAGCGCGCGGATGTGCGCCGGCGTTGTGCCGCAGCAGCCGCCGACGATGCTGGCGCCTTCGTCATCGATGAAGCGCTTCATCGCCTGTGCAAAGGGTTCGGGACTGAGAGGATACACAGTCTTGCCATCGACGAGTGTGGGGAGTCCGGCGTTGGGCAGCACGCTGACGAATCCTGGCCAGTGGCGGCATAGATACGCGACGTGCTCTGCCATTTCGACCGGACCGGTGGCGCAGTTGAGGCCGATGGAAGTAATCGGGTATTGGCGCAGCGCAATCATCGCGGCTTCGATGGTGCTGCCGACGAGCATTGTGCCCATCGTTTCGATCGTTACGCTGACGAGAATGGGCAGATCGTCGATAGGGCAGCGTTGGGCAGCATCGAGTTCAGCAAGGCAGGCATTGACGACACACTTGGCTTGGAGAAGATCCTGCGCTGTCTCGATGAGCAGCGCGTCAGCGCCGCCGGCGATCAGTCCTCGCACTTGCTCGCGGTACGATGCGAGCATGTCGTCCCAGGTGATTTGTCCGAGGCTGATGAGTTTTGTGCCCGGCCCGATCGAACCGAGCACAAATCGCGGGCGATCGGGTGAGGAGTGTTGCTCGCATGCAGCGCGGGCGATCTCGGCTCCTTGCTTGCTGAGTTCGAAGGTGCGGTCCTGAAGGCCAAATTCACTCAGAACGTGGCGCGCGCCGCCAAAGGTGTTTGTCTCGATCGCATCGGCACCGGCCTCGAGATATCCCTCGTGAATGGACTGGATCACATCGGGCCTCGAAAGGCAGATTACATCGGTGCAGTTCTCACAGTGGAGATAATCGCGTTCAAGATCAAGGTCGCGGTCGTGAATCTGTGTGCCCATCGCTCCGTCGAGGACGAGCACACGTGAACGGAGGGCCTGTAGAAACGGACTGGTCATTGGGGCATCTCGGCTGGTTGATCCATTCATCCGGATAAACGCAAACGCAAGTCACGAAACTGTAGGGCAATAAAAAACGCCGAACAAGTAAGGTTCGGCGTTTGGGGAGGATGCGTTGACTTGGCGGACTTACTTCTTGCCCTTCTTGAAGTAGTCGCCAGCGAACTTCTTCTGGAACTTCTCGACGCGGCCGGCAGCGTCGACGAACGCTTGCTTACCCGTGAAAAACGGGTGCGAACCGGACCAGACGTCGACGTGCAACTCGGGCACGGTGGCTCCGACGGTCATGACGACCTCGCCGTTGTAATAGACCTTGCAGGATGGGTAGTACGTGGGGTGGCCTTCGCTTTTCATGATCGGTTCCTCCGCCGGCAGATGCCGCAGCGCGGAGGGGACAATAGGCGAGGAGTTCTGGACTGGCAAGGTCAGGCGAACTCGAACCAAAGGATCTGGGTGTCGGCAATGGCCCTGATGGTGAGGGGGAGTGAGACATCGAGTGTCAATGCATCTCCTGTTTCTAGGGAGGTATCATCCCCTGTTGTGGCTTGCCCGGTCGCGATGTGTATGTACGATCGGTGGGCTTTGGCCGGATTCAGGACGATCGAGGCACCGGCTGCGAGATCGGTGACGCGGATCGTGGCTTCCTGGTTGATGACCAACGATCCATCCGAGCCGGAGGGGGAGGCGATGGTCTGCCACTTGTTGTTGCGGCCAGGGCTGTCGAAGTGTTTTTGCTGATAGGCAGGGTCGAGGTCGCGCTGTGCGGGGCGAATCCAGATTTGGAGCAAGTGGGCATGGTCGGATTTGGACGCGTTGATTTCGCTGTGCTCGATGCCTCGGCCCGCGGACATGAGTTGAGCATCGCCGGGGACGATGACGCCGGAATTGCCGGTGCTATCCGCGTGTTTGAGGCTGCCGGCGAGCATCCAGGTGAGGATTTCCATGTTGTCATGAGGATGGAGGCCAAAGCCAGCGCCTGGTGCGACGATGTCGTCGTTGATGACGCGAAGCGGACCGAAACCCATGTTGTTGCGGTCGACGTACCGGCCGAACGAGAAGGAATGCCAACTCTGAAGCCAATCAAAGTTGGTCTGGCCACGGGAGCGTGCAGGGCGAAGAGTGGGGGAGGTTGCGTTCATTGGATTCCTTTCAGAAGGTTTGGCCCATGAGGCCTGACGTTACTTGTTCCAACACGTAAACTGATGCTGGGGAGGAATTATTCGCTGGTGGCAGTTGGGTGGTTGCGTCAGTTTGGGGAGTTTATAAGCTGCCTCATCGAGGGTTGCAGATGTGACTCGGTTCAGAACGAATCGGCATACCGTTGAAGCGTGAAGGCGTGCGATGCCCAATCGGGACAGGTTCCAATCGTGCTGTACGACGGGGCGTGCGGTTTGTGCGTGCGTTCTGTGCAGTGGATTCTGAACCATGAGAGCGGGCCAGAGTTTGTGTTTGTGTCGCAGTCGTCGTCGGTTGGTCAAGACTTGCTGGACGAGTTTGATCTTGCGGAGGCGTCTCAAGGCGAAGGCACCATGGTGCTGATTGACGCGGGTCGGGCCTATTTGCGGAGCGATGCGGCGTGGCGCATCGCGTGGCGGATGCGGGCACCTTGGCGGTGGTTGGCGCTTTGGCGCGTTGTGCCCAAGCCCATGCGTGATTGGGTCTACCGCAAGGTTGCGAGAAATCGGCATCGCCTAGTTGCCGAAGAGGGCTGTCTGGTTCCGACTGAAGAGCAACGTTTGCGATTTCTTGATTTGAGATGAAGGCAAGGCCTCAGGCTGGTTTCACCTTGTTGCGTTGGAAGCGTGTGTTGAACCAGTTCATGAAGTCGGCTGCGGCAGCGAGGTCCTCGCGGATTGCGACGCCTCCGGCATGTTCGATGCGTTGGGACTCGGTATCGCCAGCGATGCGAACGAGGACAATCGGACCTTTTACGCGTGCGATGAGGCGCTCGTTGTCCTCGATGCGGCGCATGGTGGAAATGATGACGCGAGCGCGTTCGGCAGACAGAGCAGAGAGGACTTGCGGATCTGCGCCATCGCCACGAATGGCGTCGATTCCGCGATCGCGGAGTGTTGCAATGACAACCGGATCATCGTCGGCAACGACGACGCGATGACCTTCGAGCAGAAGCAGATCGAGCAGAACCTGGCTGTTTGAGCCGCACCCGAGCATGACGATGTGCTCGGTTGGCGCTTCGCCCGTGAGGGCTCGACGCAATGCGGGGCGTAGATGGAGCAGTTTCCATGTGACGGCGTCTGTCGCGATGAACGACGTCAGGATCATGGTGATGATTGCGACCAGCGATATGACCGAGAGCATTTCGGATTCGAGATAGCCTCCGGCAACGCCCACTACCGCGACGATGATCGAGAGTTCGCTGCTTTGGGCAAGAAGCAGGCCACTCTCGATTGCGGCGCGAGTGCTGATGCCAAAGCGTTCGGCGACGATGACGACGATGGCGGGAGTGACGACCAGGACGAGAGCGACCATCGTGATGACGAGCAGGATCTGTCCGGGTGTTGGAATGCTGAGGATCGCGCCGAGGCAGACGAAGAAGATGGCCAGGAAGAATTGATTGAGCGATTGAAGTTGGCCGCGAACGACGCCATTGACAGGAAAGCCGGAGAGCGAGACGCCGGCGAGGAAGCAACCGATAACGGGAGGGATTTTCATCGCGTATGCGAGGCCTGCAAACCCGAAGAGAAGTGCAAGTGCGACGAGCAGCAGGCTGTCCTGATCGAGTTTGAGTGTGATGATGAGGGTTGGAGCGATCCAGCGTGCACAGAGCCACGTGAGGCCGACGAGGGCCAGTGTGGCCAGTGTGGCCGAGGCAATGCCGACCAGTCCTTGCTCGGCGCCGGAAAGAGCTGCGATGATGACGATGAGGAGGATGTCTTGCAGCAGGAGCACGCCGAGGACGAGGCGGCCGAAGGGCTCGAAGAATTGCCTTCGCTTCTGGAGTATGCGCACCGCGACGACGGTGGAACTGGCAGCGACAGCCAGACCGAGATGAAGGGCAGCCATCAGTGAGAGATCAAAGAGCATGGCCACGCCGGTACCGATAATGAGCAGGGAAGAGAACTGCGCGAGTCCGATGAACAGCGCGGCCCGCCGTCGGTGCATGACGCGCGCGGGGTTGAGTTCGAGCCCCGCGGCAAAGACCAGAAAAGTGAGTCCGAGTACGAGGGCATCCTTGATGAGTTCGACATCAATGAAGTCGACGCGTTCATGTGTGGTCTGTGGAAAGACGTTGATCAGCCCACCGAACGCAAGGCCTGAAACGATCAACACGGGAATTGTGGGAAGGCGCAGGAGTGTGGCGATCCCGAGGGCAGCGGCAGCGGCTGCGAGAATGATCAGGAGCGTGGTCATGCGTCCACGATGCCTCGCTTATGGAGTTCTTCGACAAGGCGTGCGCTACCTTGGGCCTTGGAGTCGATGAGATAATCGGCACCGAGCGAACGGAGTTCATCGAAGACAGTCCAGTCGAAAGCGTGTATAGCGCAAGGAACGTTGTGGCTGGTGCACTGGTATGTGAACAAAGCGTTGGCTTCTTCGATATTCAGGGCGGAAATGCCGAGGCGCGCGTGTTCAAGGCCAGCCTCTTCAAGGACGGAGTGATACTCGATGTTGCCCAGAAGCGTGCGGCAAGGCAGGTCGAAGAGTTTTCGCGGGTCGCTGTCTAGGGCAAGTACGGTTTGTCCAGCGCTGTGGAGTTCGCTCGCAATGCGCCGACCGAGGGCGTTCATGCCGACGACGACGATGTGATTGGAAAGTGTTTCTGCGACCGGTTGTTCGTCGTGCTGCCGGGCTTTGAACATGCGCAGGATTCCGGCGGCTTTGGACCAGCGGTAGAGGACGTGGTTGTAGAGGATCATGTAGGCCGAGAGCGCGATCGTGACCAGACCGACGACGCCAACGACTGAGAGAATCGGTGGTCCGATGAGTCCGGCACTGACACCCATTGCAGCAAATATAAATGAAAACTCACTGATCTGTGCGACGGTAACGCTGGTCATGAAGGCGGTCTTTTCGCCATAGCCGCAGCGGGCGATGATCCACATAAAGATAAATGGGTTGCCGATGAGGACGAAAAGGGAGAGGATGGTGGCCTCGAACCAGTAGGCTGCGGAATCGCCGAGTTTCATCTGGGCACCGAGAGAGATGAAGGCGATGGCGATGAAAAAGTTCATCAAAGGGTGCACACGGCGTCGGAGTTCTTCGCTGCAGGGGAGTTGCGCGAGCGAAACGCCAGCGAGGAACGCGCCGATTTCCGGCGAGAGGCCCATCGCCTCGGCAGCAAGCACGAAAGCGAAGCACCAAAAGAGGCTCCAGATGAGGAGCGTTTCGGGCGAGCGAGCCGCCCAAGCGAACACACGGTTGAGCAAGAACCGCGAAGCTACAAGCGAAACGAGTAGAAGGATGCCCATACCGACGAACGCGCGAATGAGTCCTGTTGCGACGGTTGCGAGTTCGAAGCTGTCGTGCTTGCCGAGACCGGCAAGGAAAGTCAGTGCAATGATGACAACGAGATCCTGCACAAGGAAGATACCGACGGCGATTCGGCCGTAAAGGGTCGTGAGTTCCTTCTTCTGATCGAGAAGTTTGACGACGACGACGGTGCTGCTGAATGTCAAGGCGGTGGCGATGAAGATGGACTCCATCATGGTGAATCGCAGTAGGAGACACAGGACTAGGCCGATGGAGGCTGTGAAGACGACCTGGCCTAGACCTGCGATGACGGCCACCCTGCCGACGTCTCTGATCTTGTGGAGGCTTAGTTCGAGCCCGACGATGAACAGGAGGAGTGCGATGCCTATTTCACCGACAGTGGCGATAGCGTCGGATTGTGCGTCACCTTCGTGTGGCGTCAGGATCAGGAGGCCGAGGATCGGCCCGAGAAGCAGTCCGACGAGGATGTAAACAACGATGGTGGGGACGTTAAACCTGCGCAGGATCAGGATCGCGCCAGCAGAGGCGACAATCATGATGCCGATGTTGCGAACGAGTTCGATGCCGAGCAAAGTGGCAATCCTGATGAAGTGCGGCCGTATCTGAGCGGTTTTGCTTTCGGAGCGTGATCGGTATTGGTTTGTGAATCGTTCGATCGAAGCGTGAGGGTAGGGGTCGGGCAGATGGCTCGCCACAAGCGTGCGATTGTGCCCAACGCGAGAATTATTGTCTCGAAGCGGGAAGGGTCGAGTGGGATGCGCCCTCTGATCTGGTGATGAGTGACCCGAACCCAACCGACCTGGACCGTATGGGCGCGCTGCACGAGCAGAGTCGTCTGGGTCTGCTTGATGAGTCCGGGCAGCGCGAACTCGAAGCGTTGCTCGAGCGTCGACCGGATCTGCGCGAGTTGATTGGACAACTCGAAGAAGAGGAGCAAAGCATGCAATCGGCACTCGATGGCGCTTTGGATCGTTTCGATTTCAGCAAGGCCTCTGGAGCGGTGCGAGAGAAACTCAGGCTCGATTGCCAGATGCTGCGAATGCTGGGTTTGATCTCCATATTCGGGATTGTTTTCTCGACAATCGGTGCCTGGGCGGGTCTGTTCCGCTGGGGCACAGTGCCTTTGATGGCAGTGGCGTGGTCCTTGCCAATTCTGCTTCATTGGTGGGTGCTGTTCCGTCGTCGACGACTTGCTCGTCAGATTGCCGAAGGACCCACGAGCATGGCGCAAGAGGCATTCGAGCAGCACAGGGCGATCGGCCGCAACGAGCGTGTTGTGATGCAGACTGTCGGGATCATCTGCACCATCGGGCTGGTTTTGGCGATCATTGATGCAGTGGTGAGCAATAAGTACTGGAACGCGGTGATCTTCGCGGTGGCACTTGCCTTGGTTGTTCCTGCATTCTGGAAGCAGTATGGTACCGTGCGCAGTGTGAAGCGACACGAGCGGATGCTCAGTGGCGACCTCAGTACTACGGGATGGCTGAAGGGCAAGGATGCAGACGCTTGAATCAGCATCCGCAACCAACACTTGATCTTGCGGCCTTGTTCGAGCAGCATCAGCGTGGGCTGCTCGGCCTTGCTCTCAGAATCACGGGCGACTTTGCGCTGGCGGAGGATGCGCTGCAGGAGACATTCCTGTGCGCCCATGCTGGCGCGAGGTCGTTTCGTGGGGATGCCAAGCCTGGCACATGGCTCTATCGCATCGCGATGCGTGAGTCGCTCCGCGTGCGGTCACAGGCTCGACGAGCGACCGGCCTGAATCAGGCAATGTCAACGCCACCCGCAGACCAGAAGGCTGAGCATTCGCCGATGGATCGACTGGCATGGGTCGAGACAACTTGGGAGCTTCTGCGTGCACTTGAGGCACTGCCTGAGGATCAGCGGCTTGCCTTGGTATTGCTCTCGACGCGCGAACTGACCGCAGAAGATGTTGGGGCTATGCTCGGCATAGCGAGCGGGACGGTGTACACCCGAGCATTTCGCGCTCGGCTCAGACTTCGCTCGATGCTGCGCGGGGCGGAAGCTCTTGATCCCGCGGTCGAGAGTTGAAGATGTGGATGAGTTCGCCGACTGTGAAGAAGCGTTAACATGTCGATCATGTGAGCGGGGTTGGTCCGCCGGCGAATCAACGTATGGATTTTGTATACGCGAGTTTACTCATGACATCGGAGTCTGCGACTGCTGTTCGTGCTATGGCTGTGCTGGCGTTGACGGCTGCATACGCGTGTGCTCAGGAGGGATCAATCACAGGCGGATCGGCCGGAGTTCGCAACAAGCAGTTCTTCATCGCGCAGGAAAGTGAAGGCGCGAGATTGCATATCGGCGGGTACTTGCAGTTTCGCTATCACCTCAACTGGCGCGACGATGACGCAGGTGGCGACGACTTCACAAACGGGTTCATGGCCCGTCGCACGCGGGTCCAGTTGAGTGGCCAGATTGTGGAGAACTGGACTTTCAACATCATGACCGACCTCAGCCCGAGCGGAACGGGCACGCTTCTAGATGGGTTCATCGGGCATCGGCTTGAAAGCGGCTGGGTGCTGCAGTTCGGGCAATTCAAGATGCCACTGCTGCGCGAGGAACTGGTTTCAGATGCGATTCTACTCGCAGCCGAGCGATCGCCGACGAACTCGGTATTCTCGCAGTCGCGCAGTCTCGGCATGCAGGCTTCACGCGAACTGGAGAACTGGCGCGGAGCGGTTGCGATCCACAACGGCCTGGGCACCCTCAACACGCAGTTTGATGCCGCACGCGCCGCTGACTTTGCCGTCACAGGACGCCTCGATCACAAACTCGCCGGCGCGTGGAGTCAGTTCCGAGACTTCACAAGTTGGCGCGGCTCAGACTTCGCCGCGATGATCGGCGCGGCTGGTCATTACCAGACCGGTGGCGAAACGGGCAACACGAACGATCTCGACTTCGCCCAGTACACCCTTGATCTCTCCCTCGAAGGCGATGGTTGGAACGCCTTTGCAGCGTTCATCGGGCGGCATTCAGACACCACGAGCGGAAACTTCGATGACTTCGGCGTGGTCGTGCAAGGCGGGGTGTTCGTGTGCGACGCAGTCGAACTCTGGGGCAGATACGACATCGCCATTGCCGACGACAACCGACCCGGCGTTTCTCACAACTTCAACACGATCACGGCTGGTCTCAACTGGTATGTTATCCCAGAGAGCCATGCGCTGGTTCTGAAACTTCAGGCCATGTGGTACCTCGACGCCCAGGCGGGTTCCCTCGTCGGCGCGAGCACCGGTTCGGGCCTGCTCGCGAGCCCGAACGATGACCAGTTCTCAGTCTTCGCACAGATCGGGATGATCTTCTGACGAGTCCGGCTTCAAAAGAGCGACACTGCGTCAACGTGTTTCGGGCCCGTTGAATCACAGACGGCATATCGCGCACCGGGATGGAGCGACGCCGAGCCATACGCGCCATCCTTGCGCACCGCGTAGACGATGACGTTGAAGTTTGGCTGCCCCTTGTCGTTCCGCAGGCGCTTCTCGCGAGTGCGGTCGGCCATGCGGCGCACCGCGTGCAGGCAGGCTTCGGTCGGTGTCAGGCCTTCGCTCATGGAGCGAACGATCTCGTAGGCAGTGCAGTTCGCGATGGCCGCTTCCCCACGCCCGGTTGCCCCTGCAGCCCCGACTTCGTTGTCAACGTACATGCCCGCGCCCACGATCGGCGAATCGCCGACGCGCCCCGGGATCTTGTAACTCAAGCCGCTCGTCGTTGTGCAACTCGCAAGATTTCCCTCGCCATTGACCGCCGAACAGTTGATCGTGCCATACGTGAAAGGCTGCGCGGGGTCCACACGCGAGTGCGCGGGCAGCGGGAAGTCCATCTCGTCATCGTTGAGCCAGTCATCCTCCCGACTCATGTTGGCCTTCCACTTGAGCCAGATTTCGCGGGCTTTCTCGGTCAGAAGATTCTCTTCCTTGTAGCCCATGCGGATCGCAAACTTCTTGGCGCCTTCGCCGACGAGCAGCACATGATCGGTCCGCTTGAGCACATGCAGCGCAACCTCAGAGGCGTAGCGGATGTTCTCGAGCGCAGCGACTGCGCCAGCCTTGTGCGTCGGGCCATGCATGACCGAGGCGTCGAGTTGCACGATTCCTTCTTCGTTCGGCAACCCGCCCAGACCAACCGAATGATCGTCGGGATCATCCTCAACAAGTTTGACGCCGGCAACAACCGCATCGACAGGGTCGATCCCGCGTCGCATCGCTTCCATGGCCGTCACGACACAGCCCGTCCCTCCCTCACGCAGACCATTGGCGCTGGCAAGAACGCAAGGCCCGCGGTGGTCGTCGCCCGGTCCGCGAGCCGACGAGCCCGCAGCACCGCCCGATGCCGAACCCGCAATTCCGCCGAATGCGGCAGCACTCATCATGGCCAAAAACTCCCTTCGATCATTCATCGCAAATCTCCTGTCTCCTGTGGAACGATCAGTGGCTGAGTGCACTGGCAGGGACCGGGGCAAGAGGCTCGTGATCACGGGCCATGAGCAGTTCGAGCGTCGCCCCGCCCGTTCGGTTGAACCACTCGACGACGATCTCATGATGGCCCGCAGCAAGGGCAGCCGAACCCGCAACTGTTCTGGCTTGGTGCAGGCCGTCATTGTCGATCAGCAGCACTCCACCAATCCACAACCGCGAACCATCGTCTGACCTGAGTGAAAAGTGGTACATCCCGTCGTGTTCGAGCGTCAGCACGCCGCTCTTGCGAAGCGCAATATGTTCTGCCGACCACTCCGGCCTGAGCCCGATACCCGTCACGCTCCCGACTCGCTGCGCACCCGCAAAATCAGGAAGTGACGAAAACACTCCATCAATCCGCTTGACCGCGAGTCCCGCCGATGCTCCGCGCCGCGCACTCCCCGCCTTTGGCTTCACGCGTTCGAAGCGGCGCTGCGCCGGATCCGACATGTCCCAGATTCCGTCGAACGTCGTGGCGGTGACAGTCGCGGTCTCGGTGAGAACAAATGGGCCTTGATATCGCGGCGAGGATGCAGTCGGCTCGCGCCCGTCGAGGGTGTAATGGATCGCACCGCTGCGCGTCGACATCTCGATTTCGATTGAGTTGACAAACGACACACTCTCCGGTTCGCCAGAGACCACATCGTGCGATGACGCAATCACGGGCTCGCTGAAAATCACCGGCCGCCCCTCGATATCCACCGCAATCACGGTGCAGCGCTCATCAGGCATCACGGGCGGAAGCCCGATGCGAGCAATGCGATGGACCCGTGCCAACTGCGAGTTGTGCGGCCCACCCTGAACGCGCAGCGCGGAGTTGCCGTCCGAGAGCAGGCGTGCGCCAATGACATTGCTGCCAAAATCCCGCAGTGTGATCTCGTTGCTCTCCGGCCAATCGAACACATGCAGATAGATCGTCGAGCGCTCCTGACCCTCGCGCACAGTCGCTCGGCCAAAATCAAGCACGCCAAACGGGCTCGCAGTCGTGCCGATGATCGACTCGCCATTGATGCGCATCCAGTGCCCGATTTCCGCCAAGCGACGTTCGGCCTGAGGCGGAAACGTGCCATCGGCGCGCGGGCCAACATTGAGCAGGAAGTTCCCGCCTTTGCTCGCAATATCGACCAGATCGCGGATCAGAACAGTCGTTGACTTCCACGCCGTATCACTCTTATTCCATCCCCAGTGACGGTTCATCGTCATGCAGGTTTCCCAGTCCACGCCCGGCAGCCCGGTCGCAGGGATCTCCTGTTCCGGCGTGCCGAAGTCGCCATAGAAGCCCTCACCCGAAAAGCCCGCCATGCCCTGCCTGCCGACATCGACGCGGTTGTTCACAATCACGCCAGGTTGCAGACGGCGGCAGAGTTCGTAAAGTTCCTTGCCACGCTCATGCGTCCACGTGCTCTCCCATTCGCCATCAAACCACATCACACCGATATCGCCATATCTGGTCAGAAGCTCCGTCACTTGAGCGTACAGGAACGTGACGTACCGATCAAAGTCGGCATCGCCCGCCGGCCGCGCCTCGGCCTCCCATTCGCGACGAGGAAGATAGTCCGGGTGATGCCAGTCCATGATCGAGTGATACCAGCACATCCGCAGACCGTGGCGGCGACAGGCATCGGCCAACTCGTCCATGATGTCGCGCGCAAATGGCGTGGACATGATGTCAAAGTCACTCACACTCGAATCGAAGAGCGCAAAGCCGTCGTGGTGTTTCGTCGTGATGACGATGTACTGCATGCCAGCGTCTTTGGCAATACGGCACCACTCGTCAGCATCAAAGTGAATCGGGTTGAAGTTGTTCTTGAAACTCGCGTAGGTTTCGAGCGGGATTTGCGCTGTGGTGCGGATCCACTCGCCGTGGTCTGTTCCCTGGCCCCATTCGCCAGCGGGAATCGCATAGAGACCCCAGTGAATGAACATGCCAAAGCGAGCTTCACGCCACCACGTCATGCGTTCATCATCTGGTGGGGCGGCACGGACTGACGCAACGCCCAGACTCAGACCAAGGACAGCAAACATGATTGGCAAAAAGCGCATCGCCAAATCTCCGGAATCGTGTTGTCAAAGCGTACCCGATTTTGGGCTGGTGCAGTAGACCGCAGGACTGCCAGCGTGCAGCGATGCGGCAACAATCAACGATGCCGCTCCAGTCAGACAAGGTGAGGTTGTTCGTCGCTGCATATCCCCCGCCTCAGACTGTCGTGGAGCTGCTGGGGTTGCTTCAGCCGGTCGCACTTCCGCCGCACCAAGTGGCGAGTGATATGCACCTGACGGTGCATTTCATCGGGCCGGTTGAGCGCCGCGAACTGCCTCGGATTCGAGAAACCCTTGAGAGGGCGGCATCTGGGCTTGCGGCGTTTGAAGTCACACCGATCCGGTTGATCGGCCTCCCGGAGCGCTCGCCGCGATTGGTCGCCGTCGAGCTGGACCTGCCGTATGAACTGGCAGAACTGCAGCGGAGGTTGGCCCACCGTTTCAGTCGAAAAACTTCGGGGCGTGCATATGTGCCACATGTGACGCTCGCGAGATGGCGATCGGGCGGGCCTGAGAAGATCGGCCCGGCACCAGTTGAAGCTGACTCGTTCGCGGTGCGCGAGATTTGTTTGATGAGCAGCGTGCTCAAGCCGAGCGGGGCGGAGCACCATCTGCTGGGGAGGGTGGTCCTGAGTATTGGAACCGAGCGCACAGGCTGACGGAATGACTTAAGCGCGCTAGACTTATCTTTTAGAATGATTCTCAATCTCATTAACGGATCACAAGATCCGTTTATTGTGCCTCGTCGAGGAGGGTGTGCATGACGACCACTGAAGAAGTCGCAAAGATTACGAGCGATCGCCGGGAGTACAAGTATGGCTTTGTCACCGACATCGAGCAGGAGTTCGCCCCCCCCGGTTTGAGCGAAGATATTGTCCGTTTTATCTCGGCGAAGAAGTCAGAACCGGAATGGCTTTTGGACTGGCGGCTGAAGGCGTATCGGAAGTGGTTGGAGATGAGGGAACCAGACTGGGTGTTTTTGCCTTATGGTTATCCCCCGATCGACTATCAAGCTATTAGCTACTACGCTGCCCCGAAAGTCGGGCCCGCCAGTATTGATGAAGTCGACCCCAAGATTCTGGAGACATACGCCAAATTGGGGATTCCGCTTAGCGAACAGGCCGCACTTCTGGGGGTAGTTGGGGCTGCTGCAACACCGGCCGAGGGGCGCAAGGTTGCGGTTGATGCGGTGTTCGATTCGGTGTCGGTGAAGACCACGTTTCAGGATGAGTTGAAGGCGCACGGGGTGATTTTCTGTTCGATCTCGGAAGCCGTACGCGAGCACCCTGAATTGGTGCAGAAGTACCTCGGCAGCGTGGTGCCTTACTCGGATAATTTCTTTGCCACACTCAACTCGGCGGTTTTCAGCGACGGGTCATTTGTGTACGTGCCCAAGGGTGTCAAGTGCCCGATGGAACTGAGCACCTATTTTCGCATCAATGCACGCAATACCGGGCAGTTCGAGCGGACGCTGATCATCGCGGATGAAGGCGCGGAGGTGAGTTATCTCGAAGGCTGTACCGCGCCGATGCGTGATGAGAACCAGTTGCACGCTGCGGTGGTTGAGTTGGTGGCGTTCAAGGGAGCGTACATCAAGTATTCGACGATACAGAACTGGTATCCGGGCGATGCGCAGGGCAAGGGCGGGATCTACAACTTCGTGACCAAGCGCGGAATCTGCAAGGGCGACAACAGCCGAATTTCGTGGACACAGGTCGAGACTGGGTCTGCGATCACCTGGAAGTATCCGTCGGTGATCCTTCAGGGTGATGGCAGTAAGGGCGAGTTCTACTCGGTCGCGCTGACCAACTTGCGACAACAGGCCGACACGGGCACGAAGATGATTCACATCGGCAAGAACACGACGAGCACGATCGTGAGCAAGGGAATCTCGGCTGGTGAAGGGCAGAACACCTATCGCGGGCTTGTGCAGATGAACAAGGGCGCGATCAATGCGCACAATTACACACAGTGCGATTCGATTCTGATCGGCGACAAGTGCGGGGCGCACACGTTTCCGTATGTGGATATCCGCAACTCGACCGCGACCGCGGAGCACGAAGCGAGCACAACCAAGATCGCTGAAGATCAGCTGTTCTACTGCACAGCTCGCGGCATCAGCGAGGAAGACGCGGTGAGCCTGCTGGTCAATGGATTCTGCAAGGAAGTGTTCAGCGAGTTGCCGATGGAGTTCGCAGTCGAGGCGAACAAGCTGCTGTCGGTATCGCTAGAGGGGTCGGTGGGGTGAACAGAAGGGTGCGGCTCGTGGCTGCGAGCGTGCGGCACGAACATTTGACGACGAAAGGAACTCCGTAGATGACATCGACTCCGCTGCTGGAAATCAAGAATCTTCATGTTCGGCTCGAAGGAGAGCCTTCGGTCGAGATTTTGCGCGGCGTTGACCTGACGATCATGCCCGGCGAGGTGCATTCGATCATGGGGCCGAACGGCTCGGGAAAGAGCACGCTGAGTCAGGTGCTGGCAGGCAAGGAAGACTACGAGATCACCGAAGGCGAGATCCTGTACAAGGGTCAGGATTTGACGCAGCTCGGACCCGACGAGCGAGCCAACGCCGGGATCTTTCTGGCGTTTCAGTATCCGGTCGAGATTCCAGGCGTCAGCGCGATGCAGTTTCTCAAAGCGGCGGTGAACGCGAAGCGGGCATTTGAGGGCAAAGACGAGCTGGACGCGGGCGCCCTGCTCAAGCACTTTCGCGCCAAGGCCGAGCAGATCAACGTGCCGTTCGAGATGCTCAAGCGCAATGTGAACGAGGGGTTCAGCGGCGGAGAGAAGAAGCGGTTCGAGATCTTTCAGATGGCGGTGCTGGATTCGGTGCTCGGGATTCTTGACGAAAGCGATTCGGGGCTGGATATTGATGCGCTCAAGATCGTGGCTGACGGCGTGAATTCGATGCGCGACGGGCATCGGTCGTTCCTGCTGATCACACACTACCAGAGGCTGCTGAACTACATCGTGCCCGATCGGGTGCATGTGCTCATCAGCGGGCGGATCGCCAAGAGCGGTGGGAAAGAAGTGGCGCACGAGCTTGAGCAAAATGGGTATGCGCCGTTCGGCGTGAGAGAGTCTACAGCCATGAGTGCGGGGCGCTGAGCCTGGGGAGCGATGATGTCGAGGGTGCTGGACAACACGACGGAGCGCGTCATGGATCGACTCGAGCCTTCCTGGATTGAGACGCTTCGCAGCCTTGGGCGCGAAAAGTTTGACGGGTCGGGGTATCCGACTGTGCGTGACGAGGCGTGGCGATTCACGAATGTGGAGGCGATCGCGCAAACGCGGTGGCGAGATGCTTCGCCCGGCGAGGACGTGACAAGTGCGGATGTGGCGAGGCTCGCGATTCCGGATCTTGATGCGGCGGTGGCGGTGTTCGTGGATGGCGTGTTTCGCGAAAACTTGAGTGATCTGACGGGCCTCGGCACTGGCGTCACGTGTTGCCTTATTGCGGAGGCGTTTGATCGTGAGTCGGCGAGACAGCATCTGGGGAGATTGAGCCGCGAGCATGACGACGGGTTCACTGCCTTGAATGACGCGAAGTTTGGGCCGGGGTTGTTCGTGCATGTCGAAGCGGGACGTGAGGCTGCCAAGCCCATTCATGTGCTGTCGATTGGTACGAGCACGCAGGAGCCTGTGGCGACGCACTGTCGGAACCTGATCGTTGCTGACCGTGGCGCAAGCGTGAAGATAATTGAGCAGTACGCAGGGCTCAACAACGCGGCGATATATCTCAGCAATGCACTGACTGAGATCGTGGCGGCACAGGAAGCGTTTGTCGAGCATTATGTGCTGGAGCGCGAGAGCGAGAAGGCGTTCAACGTGTCGACGCTGCTGATAGAGCAGGGGGCGCGCAGCAAGGTGCATTCGCACACGGTGCTGCTTGGCGGAAGGATCGTGCGCAACAACGTCATTCCGGTGTTGGCGGGCGAGCAGGCTCACTGCCTGATCAATGGTTTGTATGTGGGGCACAACGATCAGCATCTGGATAATGCGATGCGGGTGCGTCATACGGCTCCCAACTGCGAAAGTCGGCAGTACTACAAGGGGATCATGAACGACCGCTCGCGTGGCGTGTTCACGGGGCGGATCGTCGTGGACAAGGTTGCACAGAAGACAGATGCGATTCAGACGAATCGAAACATGCTGCTGTCGGATGATGCACGGGTGAATGCGAGGCCTCAGCTGGAGATCTACGCTGATGATGTGCGCTGCACGCACGGCGCGACGACCGGACGTGTGGATGATGAGGCGGTATTCTATTTTCGGTCACGCGGCCTGAGCGAACCTGTCGCGCGGGCGATGCTTGTGTATGCGTTCGCAGCGGAGGGGTTTGATCGAATGGAACTGGTTCCGGTGCGGCGGCTTCTGGCGGCGGAGATGATCGCGAAACTTCCGATGGCGCGGGGACTGAGCATCGAGGTATGACGGCAAGCGAGGGAGTCATGGCACGCGCTGGGTTTGATGTGGAGGCACTGCGGGCGAAGTTCCCGGCTTTAGCGCAGGAGGTTCATGGCAGGCCTGTGGTCTATCTTGACAACGCGGCGACAACACACAAGCCCAGCCAGGTGCTGTTGGCGATGGATGAGTTTTATCGGCGTGACAACGCGAACGTGCATCGCGGGATGCACGAGCTCAGCGTGCGCGCGACGCGTGGGTATGAATCGGCACGCGAGGCTGTGGCAGGCTTCATCAAGGCTGAATCGTCGCGCGGGTGCATCTTTACAAGTGGCGTGACGGATGCGATCAATCTCGTGGCATGTTCGGTTGGGCAAGCGAGGCTGCGAGCGGGCGATCGTGTGCTGCTGACTGAGATGGAGCACCACTCGAACATCGTACCCTGGCAGATGGCGTGCGAGCGAGCCGGGGCGAAGATCGATGTGATTCCGGTGACGGACTCGGGCGAGCTGGACCTGGATGTTGCAGCACAATTGATGACGGAGCGGACGCGCGTGGTTGCGTGTGTGATGGTGTCGAACGTACTGGGGACGATCAATGACGTTGCGCGGGTGTGCGCGATGGCGAAATCGGCGGGGGCGTTGTCGGTGATCGACGCAGCGCAGGGTGGAGCGCATGTCGAGGTGGATGTGCGTGCAATCGGGTGCGACTTTCTGGCGCTTTCAGGGCACAAGATGTTTGGGCCGACGGGCATCGGCGTGTTGTACGGGCGCGAAGAGTTGCTGGAGGAACTTCCGCCGTATCGCGGTGGCGGTGAGATGATTGAATCGGTAAGTTTTGAGAAGACGACCTTCGCCAAACCTCCGGCGCGGTTCGAGGGCGGTACGCCGAACATTGCGGGCGCGATCGGGCTCGGGGCGGCGATACGCTTTGTGCGGGAGCTCGATAATGCGGCGGTGCGGGCGCATGAAGCGTCGCTGCTCGAGCATGCACAGAAGAGGCTGAGCGAGATCAAGGGATTGCGGATCTACGGGCAGGCGCCACGCAAGATTCCAATCGTGACGTTTTCGGTTGATGGCGTACATCCGTATGACCTGGCGCCGGTGTTGGACCGGTTCGGGATGGCGATTCGTACGGGGCATCACTGCACACAGCCTCTGATGAAGCGTTTTGGCGTGACGGCGACCGCTCGGGCATCGCTGGCGATGTACAACACACATACGGAAATCGAAGCGCTGGTCGAGGGAATCGAGCGTGCACGGCAGGTGCTTGCCTGATAGGCTCATGTGATGCGCGAGCTCCCGACATTAGATGAGATCATCGAGACGTTCGAGTTGCTCGGCGACTGGGAGGAACGTTTTGGGTACATCATTGATCTGGGCAAGCGGCTTCCACCGATGCCCGAGAGCGAGAGGACGGACGATGCGCGAGTGCACGGGTGTCAGGCACAGGTTTGGCTGAGGCTTAAGCGTGATGAGGGCGAAAGTTCTCGCTTGCACCTTCGGGCGATGAGCGATGCACATATTGTCAATGGGCTGATTGCGATTGTGATGAGCATGTATAACGGGCGAACGGCGGCCGAGGCGATTGCTGTGGATGCAGCCGGGATTCTGGAAAGACTCGAACTCGATGCACACCTGAGCGGGACGCGGCGCAATGGGCTTGAAGCGATGATTCGTCGGATTCGGGCGCTGGCGGTCGAGATGGAGGCCGGGCGATGAGCGAGATGCGCATCTTTGATTCTGGTGCAGAGCGAGAGCAGCAGCGGGTTGCGCCGTCTGCGACACCCGATGCTCAGACGTTTCGAGGGCGCATCATCGAGGCGATCAAGTCGGTGTACGACCCCGAGATTCCGGTAAATGTGTTTGATCTTGGGCTGATCTACACGATTGAGCCGAGCAACGGTGGCGAAGTGAGAGTTGCGATGACGCTGACAAGCCCGGCGTGTCCGGAGGCGCATTCGATTCCAGCCGCGGTGAAAGCAGCGGTTGAGACGGTGGACGGGGTTGTGGCTGCGCGAGTGGAACTTGTGTGGGAGCCACGGTGGTCCAAGGACATGATGAGCGACGAAGCGAAGTTGCACCTGGGCTTGATCTGAGTGGTCGGGAGCATCGGTGCAAAAAGAGCGCACCGGGCGAGCGAAAGGACCGCTCGACTCGCCCGGTGCAGAGGGATCGAAGAAATAGACGGCGGATGACTTACACGGCTTCGCGCCCGTCGCTGCGCACTCGCGGGGCTTCATGCTTGATGAAGCGGAAGGTATGTGCGGCATCGGGGAGGTTGGAGGTTGAACGTACGATTTGTGCCCGCCCGTCGCGCTTGATTTCACTCAGAGCATGCCACGCCTGCTGGGGTGTGGCCAGAGGCTGTCGATCACCGTCGGCTGTCGACGAGCTGCGTGTGTGGCCGCAGCGTGAGAGCGATCGTGCGGCGGGCGAAGCAATCGTTAGGGCAACGCCGCGACGTTGCGTGAACAAGAGTGCGTGCTGATCGATTCTCGGAAGCATGGACCAGGTCGCGTCGCTCGTCAGAAGTTCTGCATGGTCGAAGCGTGCGGCTTCGTCATCGGCGACGAGGTAGCGTGCAGGCAAGGCGAGTGTGGCTGCGATGAAAGAGGCGGTGATGAGTGGGTGTCCACTCCCGACCAGTGCGGGGCGGAGGTCTTCGGAGCGTGCGGCGCCAGCAGGGAAAACGATAACCTGCACCCGCTCGAAGGTTTTGGCCAAAGGGCGAGCCTTGATGGTGCGAGGCTCAGCGTCGAGCAATGGACCCCGTGTGGTTGGCCCGACTTGTGCGGTGTCTGCGACGCTGGCGCTGATACCAACTTCTCTCAGGCCTTCAACGAGTAGCGACGCAGCACGCCGCTGTGGCGACGACATCACCCACGCCAGCACTGCGGGGTCGGTGTGCGGGGGCAGGAGATTGGCTTGTGCGAGCGAAGCCTGCGTCTCGGCCTGCGAAGCGCCGACGACGGCAATCACGCGGTCGGAGAACAGCAGGCAGTCGCGGATCTCAGCGACCGTCTGCTCACGGTTGAGAGTGACGAGGTTGCCGGAAACAGCCAGCACGATTGCGTTGTCAAGACTCATTTGAAACTCCTGCATTGTGCATCGACAGGGCAAAACTGACGATCCAGAAACGAAACAAGCCACCGCGTTTCATGCGGTGGCTTGCGTGTGCCTCGGTTGAGATTCGGACTTTGCTACCCGATCTCACCCTCGCAGACGAGCCACCGCGACCCAATCTGGGCCGTTTGAAGCATCGTGTCGCAAAGGTGATAACGTTTCATGACGGTGTCTCTTGACATACTGTCCGGATCTGTATCGGTCCGGATTGCCGAAAAGAGTAGCATTTTTTCTTTCGGAGTCAACACGAAGGCGATTCAATTCCAGCAAATGATTCTTCACACTGTCCTAGGGAGTTTCAACAGAGTTTTTTTGAGTACGACTGCATATGCCTGAACCGCATGCGGACAATTTGGATGCCCTGAGGGCGAAGCTGGGTGCGTGCATGATCACCGATCAGCACGAAATTCGGCGTCGGCTTCGGCAGATCGAGCGAACGAGGGGCGAGTTCACGCCGCGCATGCTCGAACGAATCACTGAGCGGATCGAGGCGTCGATTGCACGGCGGGAGTCGCGGCTGGAAGCACGCCCCAAGGTTCGATACCCGACTGATCTTCCGGTGTGTGAACGAAGGGCCGAGATTCTTGACACCATCGAGTCGAACCAGGTCGTCGTGATCTGTGGCGAGACTGGTTCGGGCAAGACGACGCAACTGCCCAAGATGTGCCTCGAGTTGGGTCGCGGTGTTGCCGGGGTGATCGGGCATACGCAGCCTCGGCGCATTGCGGCTCGAAGTGTTGCAGCCCGGATTGCGGATGAACTCGGTGTTGCGGTCGGCGGAGTTGTCGGCTCAAAGGTGCGATTCGGCGATCAGACGAGCGACCGCACCATGATCAAGATCATGACCGATGGCATCCTGCTGAGTGAATCGCAGCGCGATCGCAGTCTCGAAGCGTACGACACGATCATCATCGATGAAGCACACGAGCGCAGCCTGAACATCGACTTTCTTCTCGGTTACCTGCATCGACTGTTGCCGCGGCGGCGCGACTTGAAACTGATCATCACGTCGGCGACAATCGACCCGGAGCGTTTCAGTGCGCACTTCTGGAACGCGCCGATAGTGGAGGTTTCAGGGCGGACGTATCCGGTCGAGGTTCGGTACAGGCCGTTGCAACTGGATGCGGGTGAAGCCGAGGGTTCTGACCAGATTGCAGGCGTGCTGCGCGCGGTCGATGAGCTGGCTAGCGAACCCTCGGGCGATGTTCTGATTTTCATGAGCGGTGAGCGCGAAATCCGCGAGACAGCTCGCGCGCTACGCGAGCGGATCGGGCTTGGGGACGAGGTTGAGATACTGCCTCTGTATGCGAGGCTTTCGATGGCGGAGCAGCAGCGTGTGTTCAAGCCGCACCGTGGGCGGCGGTTGGTGATTGCAACAAACGTTGCGGAGACCTCGCTGACTGTGCCGGGGATTCGGTACGTGATTGATCCTGGCGAAGCTCGGCTGAGTCGATACAGCGCACGCACAAAAGTGCAGGGCCTGCAGATCGAGCCGATTTCGCAGGCATCAGCGAATCAACGTGCAGGAAGATGCGGGCGCGTCGCACCGGGCGTGTGCATTCGTTTGTACAGCCAGCGCGACTATCTGTCGCGTGAGCCATTCACGCCGCCCGAGATTGTTCGCACAAATCTGGCGAGTGTGATCCTTCAGATGATGGCGTTGGGTCTGGGGCGAGCCGAGGAATTTCCGTTTCTCGAAGCACCCGACGGCCGCATGATCCGCGACGGGTATGAGCGGCTGTTCCAACTCGGTGCGGTCGATGAGGAAGGGAAACTGACTGAAACCGGGCGGCAACTGGCAAAGCTGCCGATCGACCCGCAGATCGGCAGAATGATCGTGGCAGCGGCGAAAGAGGATTGCGTCAGTGAGGTGCTGATTATTGCGGCGGCACTGTCGGTGCAGGATCCGCGCGAGAGGCCTCACGACAAGCGCGACGCAGCCGACGAAGCCCACGCGCAGTTCGAGCATGCGGAATCGGATTTCCTGACCTATTTGAATCTATGGCATTTCTATCACGGGCTGGAGCGCGCGCTCTCGCGTTCGAAATTGACCAAGGCATTGAAGCAGAACTACCTGAGCATGGTGCGCATGCGCGAGTGGCGTGACGTGCTGTCGCAGTTGCGTGAAGTGGCAGCGGAGTTGAAACTGCATGTGCGGGCGGCCGAAGCGGATCATGACGCCATTCATCGGTCGCTGCTTGCGGGGCTGATCGCAAATGTGGGATTTCGGCGTGACAAATTCGAGTATGAGGGAACGCGCTCGACGCGGTTTCATATCTTTCCGGGTTCGGTGGTGTTCGCTTCCAAGCCGAAGTGGATCATGGCAGCCGAGATTGTGCGCACAACGAAGTTGTTTGCTCGCTGTGTGGCGAGCATCGAGCCGACATGGATCGAGGAGGCCGGGCGACATCTTCTCAAGCACACGCACAACGATCCGTACTGGGATGAGAGGCGTGGGGTGGTGTTGGCGCGCGAGCGGGTCTTGCTGCTTGGGCTGGAGCTCGTTGCAGGGCGCGCGGTTGATTTCGGGCGTGTCAACTCGGCCAAGGCTCGGGAGATATTCATTCATCATGCGCTCGTGGAAGGGGCGATCACAATCGACCCGCCGTGCCTGGCACACAATCGAGAGCTGGAAGCGAGCGTGCGCGGGCTCGAAGCCAAGGCCCGGCGCAACGATCTTCTGGCCGACGCGATGGCGAGATTCGCGTTTTACGATGCGCGCCTGCCAGAGGATGTGCACAGCACGCGGACCTTTGAACGTTGGCTTCGGCGTGCGCAGCGTGAGGAGCCGCGCGTGTTGTATATGACGCTCGACGATCTGCTGCTCAAAACTCCAGAGGATGTCGGTGTTGAGCGGTATCCGGATCAGATGCTGGTTGAGGGAATTCACCTGCCGCTGGGTTATGCGCACGAGCCCGGAGCGGCTGATGACGGGTTGACCATCACTGTGCCGGTCGAGTTTCTTGGTCAGGTCGACCCGGCCAAACTCGATTGGCTCGTCCCCGGCATGGTTGAAGAAAAGATCGCTGCGTTGATCCGTACGCTACCGCGCACATATCGACGGCACTTTGATGCTGCGGCGATTGCCGGCGAACTGACGCAGACGCTTGAGATCGGTCAGCGCCCATTGATTGATGCATTGGCCGATGCGTTGAGTCGGCGTGCGGGCGTGAATGTTCCGCGCGAGGCGTTCAGGCCCGACGAGATTCCGCCGCACTTGTGGGTGCGATATCGCGTGGTGGATGCTGCTGGCCGCGAACTGTCGATCGGGCGGGATCTGGGCGAGTTGCGTCAATCGCTGCGTGCACAGATCGCGGCGAGCTACGCCCACGCGACCGAGAGCGCGATGGAACGCGACGACCTGCTCGATTGGGATTTTGGCGAGTTGCCTGCAGAGGTCGAGATCCGTCGCGGATCGTTTGTGCTGCATGGGTACCCGACGCTGGTCGATCAGGGCAAGACTGTGGCACTGCGAGTGCTGAGTTCGAGGCTCGAGGCCAGGCGAGCGTTTCGCGCTGGGCTGGCGCGGCTGTATGTGCGACATCTGCGCGAGGAGTTCAAGTATTACGAACGACATCTGCCCAACATCGAGAGGATGACGCTGCACTACGCCGCACTCGGCCCCGGTGATGAACTGCGCCGTGACCTGTTGCTGCTCGTCGCCGATCGCGTCTTCATCGGCGATGATGAATCAGTGCGCACGCGCGGAGAGTTTGCCGCGAGGCTCGACCTCGGCTGGAATCGGCTCCGCCCGACGGTTGAAGAAGTGTGCAGCCTGATCGAGAAAATCCTGGAGCGCGTGCACGACTTATCGCTCAAGTTGGCCGAGCCCGCGCCTGAGGCATGGGCGACGAGTCTGGCCGACGTGCGATTTCAGTTAACGCAGTTGCTCCCCAGGCGATTCTTGACCAAGGTCCCATACGCGCGACTCGAGCACTATCCGAGATATCTGCGGGCCGTGCAGCGACGCTTCGAAAGGCTCCGCGAACAGGGTCCTGCGCGTGACCTCGAACTCGCGCGGCAGGTCGCGCAGTGGTGGGGGATGTACGCCGAGCGTCTGGCCCGGCACGATGCAGCGGGTGTCGTCGATTCGGCGCTCGAAGAGTTTCGGTGGTTAATCGAAGAGCTGCGCGTTTCGCTGTTCGCACAGGAATTGCGGACTATCGAGCCTGTGTCGGACAAGAGGCTGGAGAAGCGTTGGGAGGCGGTACGGTCGTAATGTGGCGATGCGTCATGAGCGGCTGGTGCAAACGCGCGTCCAGGCCGACGAACCGGAAGGTCCGGTGAAAGGACCGCAAAGCCACAGAAGCGGGCTCCCAAGCTGGCTGGGTACCTCGGTGCGGGGGTATTGTGAGCCTTGACAGAGGCCACTCAATCGGACGTGGCAGGCTGTGCAAAACTGGCAGGTGTCGCAGGCGGACCTGAACGATGAATCTGAGGACTTGCGAATGCGATTAAACTTGACCACGGGCCGACGTTGGCTAGGCTATGGGCACTTTCGGCCCTGCGGCGGAGGTTGCTGAGTGAGCCGCTGTTATGCAGGGGCGATAGGTTTATGTTTGCATCAGTCTTGTTTGGTTTGTTGGTGTTTGGCATGTCGGTTCGTATCGCGTATCCCCGATAGCTCAATGGCAGAGCGAGCGGCTGTTAACCGCTAGGTTGTAGGTTCGAGTCCTACTCGGGGAGCTTTCACGACCGCCGCGAACTCGCGGCGGTCGTGTGGTTTACGGCTCGGGTCGGAGCCGTGACACCGGGCGGATCGCGTCAATCTCCCGCAGTTGCGGGCGTTTCTTGACCACTGCCCTCTGACGGCCGCGCTCTCGGTTCCGAAGCCGAATCTCGGGGTCCGAGCTCAACCGTCCCACTTCACGGGGGGTTCCTCTCAGGCCACAGAGCGCAACCCTCTCGAACTCTCGCGCTCTCTGGTTGACACCTCGCGTGAGTTTAACAGCAGGGTTCCTCTCGGGGGCCTTTCACGCACTCTTCGAAATCCCGCCAGCTGGAGCGCCACATTCCGGGCACGCTGCGTCCGGTGCGATCCCTTCGCGGTCATAGCTGCAACGAGAGCAGAGTCCGACCTTCGGCCGCCGTCGAGAGCGCGTGTCGAGGTGCCACGCACCGAGCAATACGAGCGAGGTAGCGAGCGCCATGAACCAGGTGGGGACCATCACCTGCCAGCGACTCGGCGTGCGTGTCCAAGAGAAGGCCTGAGCCGGCGCGCCGTGAGCGCGGGAGAACTGCGGCCCGTAGATGACCTGCGAAGGCACGACGGATCGGACGGAGTAGACGGCGACCGTACCCTCCCCAAAGTACACCGCGACCCACCCCGAGACGACCGCGGTGACGCCCGACGAGCGGGTCAGTACCCAACCGGCGATGGTCAGGACCAACAGGACGACGGCTGCCCATTTGATGACTCGCCTGATGCCGGGGCGTTTTCGCATCGCTGACCACGCTACCGACGAGGCCTTCTGGAGTCCACCGCGCTGCGCGGTGGACCGCCAAGCGCGAATGTCTCAGGCAACTCCGCCCCTCCGTCGCGTAGGTATCCAGTAGGCGGCTGCGGTTAACAGCCGCACCTGAACCCCGAGCACGACCCACGACCACGGATGGTCGCGTAGAGCATTGCCAGTGAGGCACTTGGCTGCACAACACCAGTGCGACCCGGCTGTCGGGGCGAATCGTTCATGCCGGAGCCTCGCCGCGCACGAGCGCCGCGCTCATCGACGCGGCCATACGTGACGCGGGGACGGCAAACGCATCCCGTGAGGTCGCGGGGACAACACGAGCGACGGTCTGCGCCCACAGTGCGATCCAGCGATCGAAGTGGGCTTGCGTCAGGCCGGGCAGACGCTGGTGCGCTTCAAGGGGACGCCCTGAGTACCGGCCAGTGTGAAGTACAACCGTGGACCAGAACGCGTACATCTTCGGCAGGTGCAGGGACCAGTCGGCGACGTGGCGAGCAAAGATAGGGCCAAGCAGGTCGTCGCCTCGCACCGTGTCGTAGAAGGTGTCCACGAGCGTACAGATCATGCCCTCATCGATCGGCCCGCCCGTCGCACCGGGCCGGGTGGGCTCGGTGAGCGGAAGTTGTCGCACGCTGTCGGCTCCGCCTTTGGACTGAGTCATGAAGGAACCTCTATTCGCTGGGTACGAACGGAATGCCGTCTGCAAAGGCCACACGACGCCCTGGCGCCATGTCGGAACATGGCGCCAAGGCATCGTTGGCCGTATCGATGCAAGCGTGCTTGAACTCAGGCCTTCAGCGCTGACAGATCTGCGCCGTGGTTGATGTGAAACGCCTGCCCGCCGATCACCAGCGCCGGCACCGACTTCACGCCGGCCTTCTCGGCTTCCGCGACGCGGGACTTGTGCTCGCCGAGGTGGACGATCTCGACGTCATACCTTGACCGGTCGAGTCCCTCGGCGACTGTGCGCTCGGCGGCGACACAGACGGGGCAACCGGCGTGGTAGAACGTGGCCTTCGTGCTCATGATGTGCTCCTACTTGCTGACATGAATGGTCTGGCGGGATTTCGATGGGCTCCGCCGTCGGCCCGGTCCTTGGTGGTCGAGTGGCTGGCCGTTCACGAAGACGCTCCAGAGCCGCGGGGCGAGTTCGTTCTCGACCGGCTCCATTTCGCCGCAGTCAATGCGCAGGTCGGAGTCGCCGATGGGCGCGTCGATGAGCAGGCAATGGTGGGCCTTGGCAGCTCCGGGATACTCATTTGGGCGGAAGTGCGTACATCCGACACACATGCGAGTGGTCGGCACCGCGCCGCGCTCCTGAAGCGATCGAATCATGCCGATCAACCCACGGAGCAAGCCCACGCGCTCGGCTTCGGGCAGTGACTCGGCGGCTTCGACCATTGACGCGGGCCACTCGGCTGCAGCCGCGGCCTCACGGGAGCCGGACTTCGTGAGCGAAAGGACCACAGCTCGACCGTCCGAACCCGACGGTTGCTTCCCGATAAATCCCTTCGCCACAAGCGACGAGACGGCCTCGCTCGCCGTGCCCATCGTGATCGCCATCTGTCGCGCAACTTCTTTCACGCCCATCGGGTTGATCGAACCAGCAAGGATCGACAGGATCTGAGACTGCGTCGGAGTGAGCCCCCGTCCGCCGGAGCTCCGCCACGCCTCATGGCGCAGGACGAGTGAGAGCTTCGAGAGCCCCGCGACGATTCGCTCGGCGGTATCAGGGGGCTGCGCTGGCCGTCGCTTGGTCATGCGGCATATAGTATGGACTCCGAACTATCCATGTCAAGCGGAAGCTCCCGAGGACTCTTGCTGGCCGATGCTGGTCGGCCGATCGCCGGCGCGCAACTCCGCCCCTCCGTCGCGTAGGTATCCAGTAGGCGGCTGCGGTTAACAGCCGCCGCTGAACCAGAGCACGATCGACCGACCACGGATGGTCGCGCGTTCACCGCTCCCGCAAGGAGTCCGCGATGTCACTGCGCCTCGATGACGACGATCCCCAAGCGATGTCGCCCGCCGAGCGCCGCGACGAGGTCGCGAGCATCTTCGCTCGTGGCATCCTCCGCCTTCACGGCCGCATCGTTGGCGAATTCGACGATCTGCAGAATCTCTCCGAGGACGCGCCGACATGCCTTGAACTTCCGCGCGGCTCACGCCCTGATCGTCCCACTGGTTAACGGCTCGGAGATGCAGCGACGTCCGAGACCAGAAAGGAGCAATGCGTGGCGTTGAACGTCGGACGGTTGATGAGCGAACTCGAGCGCATGACGGTGACCGAACTGCGGCGGCGCTACGCCGAGGTCTTCGGCGAGGAAACGCGTTCGTATCACAAGGCCTACCTCGTGAGGCGGATCGCGTGGCGCGCGCAGGCCAACGCCGAAGGCGACCTTGCGGAGCGGACGCGGCGGCTGCGGGAGCGGGCGATGGAGATCGCCGTCGACGCCGACCTGCGGATGCGGGCACCCGGTCCCGCGCGGCCGCCCCGCCCGGCACTTCTCGCAGCGCAGGCGACCGCGACCGCGGCGCTCCCCGTCGCCAGCGACGGTCGGCTCCCGATGCCCGGTGCTCTGCTGACCCGCGAGTACCGCGGCCGGACGATCCGCGTGCGTGTGCTGCCGAAGGGCTTCGACTACGAGGGCACGATCTACCGTTCGCTCTCCGCGGTCGCGCAGGCGGTGACCGGCGCACACTGGAATGGCTACCTCTTCTTCGGCATCGAGAAGCCTCGGTCCGAGGAGGCCACCCGATGAGCCGATCCCGCCCGGCCCCGGTACGCGCCTTTTCTCCCACGGCGCTGCGGCCCGTTCACACCTCGAAGCGCACAACCCCCGCCACGATCGTCATCACCGCGCGGGCGTGCAGCGCCGCGCCGAAGAACGGCGAGTTGCGGCTCTTGCCGCAGCAGTGCTCGGGCCCGAACACCCAGCGCGAGGCCGGATCAATCAGCGTCACGTCCGCTGGGCCGCCCTCGGTCAGCATCCCCAGCCCCTTCCGGTCAAGATTGCACAGCCGCGCGGGGTTGATCGTCATCAGTGCGATGAGCTGCAGCCAGTCGATGTGGCCCGGCGTGAGCAGCGCGCGGGCATAGAGCCCCAGCGCCGACTCGAGGCCGATGATCCCGAACGGCGCGTCCTCGAAGGGCTTTGATTTGTCCTCGGCCGTGTGCGGCGCGTGATCGGTCGCGAGCACCGTGATCGTGCCGTCGATGATGCCCGCGATGATCGCGTCGATGTCGGCCTGCTCGCGCAGCGGCGGATTCATCTTCGCGCTCGTGTCGTAGCTCTCGCCGTTCGGCCCCGCGCAGGCGTCGTGCGTCAGGAGCAGATGGTGGGGGCTGGCCTCGGCCGTGATGCGCGGCCCGCAGTGCTCGCGCGCCCAGCGGATGATCTCGACGCTGCCGCCGCTGGACAGATGCTGGACGTGGTACCGCGCGCCAGCGCTCGCGGCCAGGCGCACATCGCGCTCGATGATGATCTCTTCAGCCTCGCGCGGCCAGCCGACGAGCCCGAGTCGCGCCGAGACGGCGCCCTCGTGCATCGCGGCCCCGACCGTGAGCGTCGTGTCCTGACAGTGCTGCATGAACGCCAGATCGGCCTCGCGCGCCGCCAACAGCGCCGCTCGCATCATCGCCGCCGACGCGACCACGTCGCCATCGTCGCTCACGCCGACCGCCCCGGCCCGGGCGCAGAGGCCGATCTCGGCCAAGGCCTCGCCCTTGCGTCCCTTCGTCGCGGCCGCAACCGGGAACACGCGGCAGGCAGCACTCGCGGCCTTGAGCACGATGTACTCGATCATCTCGGGGCAGTCGAGGGCGGGAACGGTGTTGGGCATGCAGCAGACGGTGGTGAAGCCGCCGCTGACCGCCGCGCGGGATCCCGAGGCGATATCTTCCCTGCCGGTGTGGCCGGGTTCGCGCAAATGAACATGAGGGTCGATGAGGCCGGGAGCCGCGATCAGGCCGTCCGCGTCGATGACCCGCTCGGTGGGGCCGACGGGTAGATCGGGCTCGATTGCGAGGATGCGGCCATCGCCGATGGCGATGTCGGCCACGGCGTCGTGGCGGCTGGCGGGATCAATGACACGCGCGCGGCGGATGAGGATCGTGCTCACGCCCAGAGAGTAGGTCGTCGCCCGCGCGACCGCCCCGCACACGGGGCGCGATCAGCGGCAGCCTCGCGCAAAGTCGAGCAGGTACGCCTGCACGTCGAAGAAGTCGAAGATGCCGTCGGGGATCCAGTCGGCGATCGGGTTATGGGCCGAGTAGGCGTTGAGAAACGTCTGCACGTCGAAGATGTCGGCGATGTAGTCGCCGTTGAGATCGGCTGTGCAGGGCTTGAAGGTGAGCTGGGCCGGGTCGCTGGGTACCGGGCCGCACGCGCCCGACCAGATCGCGTCATACTCGCCCAGGTGCGAGACGTTCGCACTGGCAATGAACACGATCGACGTGGGCAGCGTCGGGAAAAGAATCGTGATGCCCGGCTCGTTGCCCGTGAGCGGCACGCCATTGCGCCGCCATGTCCAGCGCCCGCCGCCGCCAGGGATCCAGACATCGACCTGGGCGAGAAACTCGATCTGCGCGCCGTGGTGAGCCTCGATCGATTCGGGCTGCTTGTCGATCAGCGGGCAGGGCGTGAAGTCGATCGAGGCCGCAGCCTCGGCGAGGCTGGTCAGAGAGACGTGCGAAGTGCCCGATGCAACGCCACCGGTGAGGCTCGAGTGTGTCGCCAGGAGCGTGTAGCGGCCGGCGTCGAGAATGAACGCCGCGCCCGCGGCCGACTCGTCGTCGCGGACGGTGGCGCCAGCCTGCGTGGCGCTGGCCTGCGTATCGACGCGCGCGATCGCCGCCCCGTGTTCATTGAGCAGGGTGAGCACGGCGTTGCTGCTGGCGGTGCCGGCGCTGAGCACCTTGACGGATTCGCAAGCAGCAGAGAATGAACCGAGGTTCGTCCTGACCGGACGGTGAAGATCGAACGTGAGCGTGAGTGAAGCGCTGACCGCGGCCGAGACCTGGGCTGGCGCGGTCTGGAAGTCGGGCGAGCCAGAGTTGTACGGCACGGCATCGCTGGCCGCATCGCTGGAGAGGGAAGCCTGAAGTCTCCACGTCAGTTGATCGGGCAGGAGCAAGGGACTGCGCGCGATGCCTTGGGCATAGGAAGAGGCAAGGCCGAGGAGATTGTCGGGGCAGCCGGGGCAGTTGCTGACCAGTGCTCCGGCAAAGCCTGTGGCGTAGGCATCGAACTGCGTGCCCAACAGGTCGAAATCGTCGGCATCGCTCAGGGGGCCACCGGCGATGAAGGTCTCGCCGTTGCCAGTGATGAGCAGGGAATGCACGCTGACAACCGGGCCTCCGGCCGAGGCGCAACCGGCCACGAGCGCCAGAACACAAGGCACCGCGACCACTGCGCGATCGCGGATGACGGAAAACATGATGTCTCTCCTCACACTCTCTCTATCCGATGGACCGCACGCTTCGCATGCGAACTAAGGAATTCTACCATGAACCGGGGGGTGGTGTCAATGGCGATATCGGCGGTATCGGCAGCCGAGGAAACGCGGCACCCGCCAGGCCAAGGGGGATGAAGAGCGGGCGTTGGCCCGAGGCCGTGGCTGGTTGGCCGGTCGCCTCTGCCGGAGGGAATGGGAGATGGCCGTGGGCGTCACACTGGGGCCGATGCGCCTATCGTCCCCTCCGGCCTCGAGTAAAAGAGGCTGTGCGGGGTGTAGCGCAGCTTGGTAGCGCGTTTGACTGGGGGTCAAAAGGTCGCAGGTTCAAATCCTGTCACCCCGACTTTTCGAGAGATCAAGCCCTTCGGCGAGCACGTCGAAGGGCTTTCTCATTGTGGGAACAAGGTTTACGCCGTCGAGGCGGCAGTTCAAACAGACGATTTCCAGCAGTCGTCGCTTGGTGGCGTAATCCGCCCCAACCCACTTGTCTTGCAGGGTTTGCGAGAGTTCAAACGCTTTGCTCGCCAGATCGGCGGTTTCGTCGTGCGAGCGATCGGCAACGTCCAGTTGCAGTTTGATCGAGGCAAGGCGTTCGCGGAGTTCTGTGTGCTTGCGGGCGAACGTGTCCTGATCGACTTCCTCGGCGAGCCGGAGGTTGAGAAGGCGGTCCTGCTGCTCGACGAGCAACGAGGACTGGCGCTGCAGTTCTGAGCGCTGCGCTCGGGCCTCGGCCTGCTCGTCGCGAGTCTGGGACGCCAAGACAACCCGGAACCACTCGCGAACCGATTCGTCCTTCAAGCGAATGGAGTCGAAGATCGCCATGAGCTGGCGGTTGAGTTCTTTCTCTGGCAGGCGAACCCGCGGGTGCCCCTCGGCCGTGTACCGGCTGCACCGGTAGTAGACGTAACGGCGCTCGCCGGACTTGGTCTTCTTCGAGATCTGCTCGCCCGTGACGATCTTGCCGCAGTGGCCGCACGTCATGAACCCGCCCGCGAAGGTCATCTCGTGTGCGTGGTAGACTGTGCCTCCGAGCAGTGCCTGGACACGGTCCCAGGTTGCCCGGTCTACGAGCGGCTCCTGCTTGCCGGGATACCAGTTGCCCTTGAACGGGACCTCGCCCAGATACGAACGGTCCAAGAGAATGTGGTGCAGCTTGCTCCGCGTGAAGCGCGGGGCTTCGGGTCGGTACACGACGTTCTCTGCATGGAGGCGATCGCGGAGTGCATCGATGGTCAGGGGCTCGTAGGCGTACAGCTTGAAGATCCGCTTGATGGTCGCCGCAGCGGCGGAGTCGGTTACGGTGACACAGCGTCCGTCCTTGCGGACGTTCTTGTACCCGTAGGGTGCTTTGCCGACGAACCAGCCCTCCTGAACGCGACGGGCCAGGCCCTCCTTGACATCGAGCGACTGCTGCTCGGTGTAGAAGCTCGCCATATTGGCGAGCGTCCGTCGCATCATGCGACCGGCGGGGTTCGAGTCCGTCGGCTGCGAGACGGAGATGAACGGGAGCGCGTACTCGCTCTCCAGGCGTTCGAGTTCAACGTAGTCGAACAGATTGCGTGCCGCGCGGTCAACCTTGTAGAACAGCAGCCCGTCGAGTTCGACGGCGTACTTCTTTGCATATGCGATCAGTTCGCGGAACGCTTTGCGTTCGTCTGTCTTGCTCGCGGTCTCAGCGATGCTAAAGAACTGCACGATCTCGCCGCCGGTTGATTCGGCGTACCGCTTGAGTGCGTCTTCCTGAACCGCGAGCGAGAATCCTTCCCGCTCCTGCTCCCGGCTGCTGACCCGGGCCAACGCAACGTACCGTTTCATGGTTCACCTCCGTGTCAGCGTGTCGAGCAGGCCGCTCGCATTCCGGAGGATTGTAATCGCATCTTCAGGCGTAAGAGGCGTGTCGTAGTACGGCTGCCAAACTTTCTGCGTCAGCTCCACGAGTTCGGGCGTGATCCAGGCGGGCGTGCCAGATGGCAGCGCCTCGGCCGATGCGGTTGCGCACCGCCTTTCACTGGATTGAACGCCCTCTTCCTGCACAACAGCGGTCTCCGTCGCTAGTGGGTTACGACGCCTGGGGCTGAGGCACCCGCTCGCGCAGGCGCTGATAGGCGCCGGTGATCTGTGTGAAGTGACGCTCGGCGAGCTTCACAACATCCGGTTCGACGCCGACAAGCCGATCCGGGTGATACTTGCGGCAGGCCGACCTGTACGCGCTCTGGAGCTGCTCCCAAGAGAAACTGCTTGTCAGGCCGAGCAGCGTGAGATCGTTGTCGTGTGAAGTATCGCGGCGTGGAGATGGAGGCGGCTCGCTACGGGGTGTCTCCATGCCCCGGTTGAGGAACTCGACTGCGCCGTCAAGTTCCATCTCTGCATGTTCAGCGAAGAAGTCCGCAACCGACACGTCGAACTTCGTGCTCGGCCAGCCGGACATGGACATGCTGACCATCGCCACGCCTTTATGCTTCGAGAAGCCGACACCCAAGAGAACAGGGATCTCTGCCCATTGCACATCCCGTTGGCAAGGCAGGCGCGAGATACTCAAGTCCCCCCGCCGGTAGAACTGCACGCCCCCTCGCCTGTTGTGCAGGCTGAACCCGCGGACGAGCAGGTAGTCACCGATCGAGGTGCGGACCGACGGCAGCGGGCGCTTCACGGTGATGGAGCCGGTCCAGCGCAGTTCAGTCGTTGTGCCGGCCCTCTTCTTGCGATCCTGGTCCTGCATGTGTTTGCAGACGGCGCGGAGTGCCACTCCGGCAACGATGAATGGGAGATGGTACATGGGATGCTCCTTGTGGCATTTGCGAGTGAGTCAGTCGCGGTCAATCTCTGGTTCGGGTGAAATGTCCGGCTCGGGTGATTCGCGCTGCTGCACTTGTTCCAGGTGCGTTTGGAGTTGTGACGGCTCGGCGTTGTCCTTGGCCGGTGTTGTCTGGTTGTCGGCGCGGAGACCGTCAGCGACCTGTCCGGGGGTGCGCGTGCCGATCATGCCGTACTCGGGGTGCTGCGCGGCTGTGCCGCCGGGATACAGAGCCGCACCAAGCTCGTGAAGTCCCTGGCGGAAGTAGGCGTCGAGCACTTCCTTGCTGCGGCTGAGGTTCTCTCGTGGGTTCATGGGGATCTCCTTGTGTGGTGAATGCATCTGAACGGCTAGACGGGTGCGCTAACGGTCCTGCAGATCGCGGAATCTCGCGGCCTGGTCCTGCTGCTCAAGCCAGGCGTCGTGCATGGATAGAGTCCGGTTCCGTTGCACACTCTCGATCACGCCCGCAACCACTCCGAGCGAGATGCCGGAGACAATGAGGTAGCTGCCAAGCGGCGCGCTGAGCGGGAGCAGGCAGAGCCCGATGAGCATGACGAGCGCGGGCTCTGTGTTTGCCTTGAGCTTGTGCTCATGGGTGTTCTTGAAGATGCGAGCTAAGCGAGGCCATCCGTTGTATCTCGTATGAACCAGGTCACCTCTGGCGACCATGGCGATGCTCTCGATCCGGGCGCGAAGCTGCATCACGATGAGGAGAACCCAGAAGACGAAGATGGGTGTGAAGTCTTCCTCCGGCCAGAAAAGCATCCACATCGGGACGGAGAGGAATCCCAGGAACGCGGGCACACCGAAGTAGCGCCTGCCGAACCGGGTTCGGAGGAAGACCTCGACCGGCGCGGCCATGACCTGTGCTGCAAGCACAAGAATCGATGCGGCCTTTTGGGCGTCCTCGATCGGTGTCCAGCCCTTTGGATCGGGTTGCTCACGCACGGCGAGGCTCCTGTGGGATGCGAGCCTTGAGCCAGGTCCGGCCGTTCGAGAAACACCTGCCGCCTTGGTAGACGACGGCCTCTGTGACGCAATGCGGAAGCCCCCCCTTGGCGAGGCTGTTCAGGTCAGAAGCCTGTAGCTCGTAGTCCCAGGTTTCGCTGAATCCCGATGACGCCCCCTGATCATTTCCGAAGATCGGGGCGAGCCAGCTCTCATCGCGGCTCTGGTTGCCGTTCATCATCACTTGCCTTGAACGACCGATGAGCTGCTGCATGTACTCAACCGTGCGGATGTCGGTCTGCTGGTGGCAGATGCGACTCTGGAGGTTCGTGAGTAGCGCGTGGACCTTCGGCTCGGACTGCGGGCCGAGCGCATCGATCAGGCCGGATACCGATTGGGTGGCATAGCAAACGGCGGTCCGCGTGCTCCGTGAGATCGCCTGGAAGCGGTGGTCCTCTTCGACCAGCAGCATTTGCGCCTCGTCACAGACGATGAACGTCGGGCGATTGTTCCTGGTCGTGTCGCGTCGTGCGTGCGCCCGCTGCCACATGAACTTCAGGATCACCTGAATCAACTGACCCACGTCGCGGTACACGAGCACCGGGAAGTCTGCGATCATGATCTTTCCGTCGTACATCATCGATGGACTGACGTTCGGCGCTGGCGACGACAGCATGTCGCGGGCAGCACCACGGCTGAGCATGTCGGTCGTCGAGGTCAGCGTGGACTGCACGACGCTGCGCGTGCGAGTGGACAGAGCGGGCCATTCGTGGAGGAAGTACGACAGTGCGAGATCGAAATCAGCTCTTTGTGACTCGTTCTTGTCCGCCGCGTCGGCCTGTTCGAGGCATTCTCCGCAGTAGGTTGTTTTCCACTCGCCGCTCTGGATGAGTTCGAGCGATTGCGGGGCAGAGACGATGAGCCTGTGAAGGTTGGGGATGGTGACCGGCTCGCCGGAGAGCACGACCACGAGCAGGGCGTTGCGGCAGAGCCGCATCGCCTCCAGGCGGAAGTACCGCTCGTTGTCGCCGCCAGCAGATCCTGACGATCCACTATCGCCAAGGTCGGTGACCGTCATGATGAGAGCCGTCAGGTTCTCCACGAGACCAACAGCGCCGTCGCTGCGTGCCATCTCGTCGGCGATAAAGTTGAACCGGAGCAGGTGGTCGGGCGAGAAGACCATCAAGTCGGACAGTCGCCCGGTATCGCGCACATACTCGGTGTATGTCTGACGGTCCTCGGGCTTGACGGTCAGGAAGAGACCGCCGTATCCGGCGCGGAGCATGGCGCGGCAAATCGCCGCCATTGACCCAGAAGTCTTGCCCGACCCGGTCGAGCCGAAGACCATTGTGCCCATGAAGGAATCACCAACGGACCACGGTGAACCCGCCGCCCAATGCAGCAGGGGCGCGTTGAGATCCCAGCGGTCGGTCGCGGGTTTCCGCTTTCGCGGCGAAAGGAGGCGCATCAGGAGTTCCTCCCGGCTTTGGACTGGTCACGCAAAGCACTCGTGAACGTCTGCAGCGTGAGCCCTTGTGTTTTCGCCTTTCGTGCCTTGGAAGTGAGCTGTTCGAGCCACTCGATCACCGTGTCAAGGGTGAGCTCGTTGCCAACAAACATCACGGTCTTTCCGGGACCCAGTGTGGCGGTGACGCGGGCGCCGCGCTGGGTTTCTTGCTGGCGACGGACACGCTTCAGCTTTCGGGTGAGCGCCTCGCGGGTCAGACGGTTGCCGAGCACCTCGTCGGCGAGCTGTTGTTGCTCTGTCTCGTCTTCAACGCCGGAGAGCAGATAGCCGATGTCCGGCGGGATCGCACCTGAAGCGACATGGGCCTTCAGCGAGTCAGGGAGGCGGAGCAGCCCAAGGGCTTTGGAAACTGTCGCAGGCGACAATCCGAGGAGCTTGCTAACCGCGTCGGCCGTCAGTTTGGCCTCGTCCATCAAGGCTCGGATGCCAAAGGCCCGCTCAATAGGGTTGAAGTCCTGACGCTGGAGGTTGCTCACCATGAGGCGTGCAAGCCGGTCAGCTTCTGCGAGTTCGCCGGGCAGAACAAGAACCTGTGCTTCGGTCCGGCCGAGGGACTTCAACGCTCGCAATCGGCGTTCTCCATCGATCAGGCGAACGCCTTTCTTTGTTCGGACGCAGAGGAGCGGCTGCTGCAAACCGGTCTGTTCGATGCTCTGTGCGAGCTTCTCGATGCCCCCCTCATCGAATGTGGTGCGGGGTTGTGGACCAGATTCGATAGACTCGATGGGAACGATGATGAGTTCCGGGTTCATCTCTTCACCTCGTTCCTGATGACATCGTGAGTCGAAGCCTGGGCGGCAGGGTCGTGTGGCAGGATGGGGCTGCACCACACCCGAATGAGCAGCATCAACGCGACGAAGTCGTCCATCAGTCCGAGTACCGGGATGAACTCCGGGATCAGATCGATGGGGAAAACGAGATAGAACAACAGCAGGCCGGTGAGCTTGAGCTTTCGCCCCAGCGTGAACCCGATCTCGCATTGGTCGAACAGGCGGCGGACGGGAGCGGGCAGTGGCATGGTCATGGTCTGTCTCCTTTCCGTCGAGATGCGACCGAGGGACAGCCACTGCGCTCCATGCGCAGGGCCGACTGGCCGATCTGGCGATAGACTCTGTTGTGGGGTCTCCCGCAGCACGGGAGGTTTGCCCCGGAGGCAGTCTGCCTCCCTAAACTGGATTGCGCGCGGGCCGGACGCGCTCTCTATCCAATCCAGATTTCTTGAGGCAATGGCTGTGGATCTAGAGGTACTTATCAACGCGGCTGTCGGCGGAGACCCCGATGCCGCCAATCAACTGCTCATCGAGCATCACGGTCGAATGCAGGCCATCGTTTTGAAGTACGCGGCTACTTGGCTTCGGCTGCACTACCCGGTTGAGGACATGGTGCAGGAAGCACAGGTGGCAGTCTTTCGTGGGTTGGATACATTCGAGCTGCGCGACCCTGTCGTGCCACACTTTGAGGCCTGGCTCACGCTGCTTACACGAAGAACAGTCGCTTTGTTTGTTCTCCGCGCGAGGAAGTCGCTCCAGCGTCTTGAGTCTGACATTGACGATGAGGCCGGGAGATCCCCGAGCAGCGTGCAGCGTCAGGTAGAACGATACGAACGGCTGAGCAAAGCGGTTGCTTCGCTCTCGGACCCAGATCGCGAGACGGTGTTCTTGCACTACTTTCGCAAGATGACTCTCTCAGAAATCGCGGATGAGCTTGGCCAGACACGGAGCGCTGTCAACGCACGGCTCATGCGGGCTCGTCCCAAGCTCAAGGAGTGGCTGGGCTCTACTTCGATGAACCTCTCAACATCATGATCGACGACAGCAATCCAAATCAATCGCGTCGTGCAAGTGCGGACAGTGTTGTTCGGGCCTATGTCGCTAATGGCGGGGAGCTGAGCCAACAGGCGATCGATATTCTCGTGGGCAAGCACCCTGACCTGGCTGACGAACTTCGCCGCGCAGTGGAGGTCGCACAGCTCACCAGGCAGGCACAACAGCGGGCAGCGCAGGTCCCATCGGAGCATTCGAGCGACTCGAACAACTCGACCCTCTCCGAGCTGCTGCTGGATGAGCCCGGCTGGGAACTGGCTGGATACACGATCGGAGAACGGATCGGCGGCGGGAAGTTTGGGGAGGTCTTTGAAGCCATCTCAACCGAGACCGGCCAAAGGGTTGCCATCAAGTGCCTCCGGCGAGAGTACCGGGAACACCCGCAGGCACTTGAGCGATTTCGGATGGAAGCCGAGGCGTTGTCTCGGCTGGACCACCCCGGGATCGTGCGCGTGCTCGACGTTCGGACAGAGGACGCGATCCCGTGCATCGTCATGGAGCGTATCGCTGGGCATGACCTGCACCGCGCGACACGGTCGAGCCCGCTCGACCCTTCGCGTGCCGCTTCGATCATCGCCGAAGCAGCCGACGCCTGCCACGCAGCTCACGAGCGAGGCATCCTGCACCGGGATATCAAGCCGGAGAACATCCTGCTCGATGAGTCAGGCCACCCGCGCCTGACCGATTTCGGGCTCGCAAAGCTGCTTGACCGAGACGTTGAGTTGACCGGCGAGGAGCAAGCACTCGGCACGCCGCACTACATGCCCCCGGAGCAGTATGACCGTCGCCTTGGGCCGACGACGCACCTTGCCGATGTCTACGCGCTTGGCGGCACACTCTACTATCTGCTGACGGGTCGGCCTCCCTTCCCGATTGGCGACGGCGTCGGGCGAGAGGCAACGCTTCACCAGATTGGCTGGGCTCGACCACGCTCACCGGCTGCCTCGAACAACCAAGTCCCTGCGGACCTTGCGCTGATCTGCCTGATGTGTCTTGAGAAGCGACCGCATGATCGGTACGCCGATGCAAAGGCGTTGGCAGAGGATCTCCGTCGGTTCCTCAGCGGAAAACCGATACGAGCAAGACTGCCCGGCCCTGCGGGGCGCTCGTGGCGTTGGTGTGCAAGGCGACCGGTCATAGCGGCCATGCTCGCCGTTCTACTCCTGAGTCTGACCGGCGGGAGCATCGCGGCTGTTCACTTCGCTCAGGAAGCAGACACGCAGCGTGGCCTGACCGAAGAAGCCCGCACCGCGGAAGCGGACGCGACATCGCAGCGCGTATCCCGCGAGCACTTCGCGGATATGCGGGATGCGCAGCTCGCTCTTGACAACGGACGCACTGATGAGGCGGTGCGGATTCTCAAGAAGTATGAGAACCCCGTGCCGGATTTAGACCCGAGGGGGTTCGAGTGGGCATTTCTTTCACGGCTCGCCGGCGCCCCATCTGCCATTGAGTGCGTGTCGGAGGGAACGGCTTGGAGTCAGGTTCGCATCAGTCCAGCGAACAACCTCCTCGCGTGCATCGACACAGCTGGATCGCTTGCCGTGCTCGATCCGAATGGCTGCACTGTCCTGTTCTCGCTCGAAGGGCCATTTGTCGAGGCGCAGTTCACGCCGGACGGGATCTCGCTGGTTCTGACTACCGCCGGGCACAGCTCGCGAGTGCTCTTGGTCAAGACAGAGGACGGGACAGTGGCCCGCGAGATCGATCTGGGCCTGAGCACAACGGCGATGTCAGTGTCCCCCGACGGGCAATCCTGCTTTCTCGGCGGTGCAGCCAACGAGCTGCTGCTCGTGAACTTCTCGTCAGAGCGGGTCACCGATCTCGCGGCGGGCCTGCGTGATGCGCTTCGGACCGGATCGGATATCCAGCATGGCGTCGTGATGTCCACGGCCTACTCGCGTGACGGAAAGCGTGTCGCGGTGGGCTATGAGAACGGCGTGACGCAGGTATGGAGCCTGGGAAACAAGCGTGTTGTCGCCCGAGGTCCTGTTCACACCGGCCCTGTCATGGGGTTATCCTTTGATGCGAACGGGACTCGTGTCGCGAGCCAGTCGTTTGGACGCTATGACAACCGCAGCTTGTCAGACGTGCCAGGTGAGATGCTTGTCTGGAATGCAGAGGATGGATCACGGATCGCATTCGCAAGGCCTCACGCGGCCATGCCTCAGTATGCTCCGATTTCATACTCGGCGGCAACGTTCGGGAGGCACTACGGCCAGATGCAGCCAGAGTTTCATCCCGAGCTGGATCGTGTTGTGACTACCGGCGACCGCGAAGTTGTTGTCTGGGATGCGGCCACCGGCCAGCGAGCTGGTTCATACTCGGGGCACGGCGCGGCGATGATTGCCGCCGATGTCAGTCCAGACGGACAACTGGTCGCTGGCGTTGAGCAGTCCGGCGCTGTGCATGTGTGGCCGTTCAAGACCGACGGGCCGTCACGTACAATCTATGAAGCTGCTGCGGGCATCCGAGCGCTGCAGCGTGACGGCGAGAAACTTGTGTTGCTGCGCGAGTACGGCATCGAACGTACGGACGGCCTTCGCGGGACACACTTCTCTCGGAGCGAGCGGCGGGTGATTTCGTCGCTGAGCATCGCTTCTGGCGAATTCGTGGACATCGCCGATGGTCACAACGGGGCTGAATCACTGGCGGTGACACCATACGGAGTTGTGCATGACGGTGTTGTTCTTGCAGCGCGTAGCGAGCCGCTGACAATCAATCTGCCCGGAGCCATGCCGGAGCTTTGGCGCGATGTTGTGATCGCTTCCACCGCCGACGGGAAGCTGCTGGCGATTGGACGCCATGATGGGACCGTGCAAGTCGTCGATCCTGGTTCGGGCCAAGAGTTGTGGTCAGCAGCCCTCCACGATGGGCCGGTGACATCTCTCGCTTTCTCTGCGTCGGGGGATCGGCTTGCGTCTGGCGGGCAAGACCGTCGGGTTCGGGTGATGGGCAATAGCGACGGTTCTGTGCAAGCGGAGCTAAGTGGCCATACCCGTGAGGTATCCGGGGTCGCGTTCTCGCCCGACGGTTCACGCCTGGCAAGCAGCAGCGGATTGCTCGGCAGCGGAGACATAAGTGCAGGTGAGGTCCATGTGTGGCACCTGGCAACCGAGCAACTCAGCCTGCAACTCAGAGCCGCCCCGGATGAGGTCTACAGCGGGGTTGCGTGGAGCAGTGACGGCTTGCGTCTCTTCGCCGCAGCAAATCCACAATCCGACGCCGATGGACGTGTCGAGCCGGGACGCATTGTCGAGTGGTCCGCCGTTGAAACCGAGCGCAGCCCCTGAACGATGGATACTACCTGTACCGCGCCCCGCCTTCGATCCGGGGAGGATTCTCGATCGGTTCAAGCTCGGGTATCCACTCCAGCGAGGCCGACATGACCCGCCTGCCCTGCTCGTCCTTGGATTCAAGCCGGAAGCGGCTCCCCTCGTCGGCGTCACGCCGGCCGGGTGTTGCTGTAAGAATGGCCGGGCGTCCGGTGCCGGGGAATGCCAGCGTGAGGCCCAACTGCCGCAGTTCGTGATTCACCCAGGCGGCGAGTTCTCGTTTTTCGACGAGCGTGTCCTGCGGGCGTTGCTTCGCCTCGGCATTCAGACTTACCGTCACTGCGATAGCAATCTCTGCTGTTGCGACCGAGCGTACAAACCTCGCTCTCATGGAGAGTTGAGCATACGAGTCGGCTTCCTGATCGAGGGCGGTGCGAAGCGTGTCGCGCAGTGCCTGATATTCGTCCTCACTCATACGCGAGGACTAGCGCAGGACTGGTAGCAACGCTCCATGCTGCATTGCAGCCCAGTTCAATGAATGGCATATTGAGACACGGCATACAACGGACACAACCACAGTGCGCGCCGATTGTCAACACTGAACCGTGCCGAGCTGACTGCGAGACAGTCGCGCGATTGTTCAACGTGGCCCTTGCTTGCAACGACTCGCTCGTCACCGGATGGTCGTGGGGAATGCCCGCCGCATGGCGTGCTGGTGCCGGGGCTGCGTCGTACGCGGCCAGGCGAGCCTGTCACGCCCGTCGCCGGATCGCCCCGATCGGCACGGCAGGTCGGCTACGCCGATTTGAGACACTGACTGCGGCGGGGAGGGTTCTCCGGGGACCAGTGCGCCCCGGGGTTCTTGCGACCGGGCCGAACACTGGCCCCCAACAAGGAGAACCGAATCATGACCACGACCAAGCCCGTTCACGAAGTCCGACTCGGCACGACCAAGGCCGCGATCTGGGCCAACACCACCGAAGACGGTCGCACCCACTACTCGGTGACCGTGCAGCGGATCTACCGCGACAACGACGAATGCAAACGCACGTCGAGCTTCCGGCGTGATGACCTCCTGGTCCTCGCCAAGGTGCTCGATCTGGCACATTCGTGGATCTGTCAGCAGCCCAACGAGCGGGCCGCGGCCTGAGCCGCGTCCGCATCAACCGCGCCCCGCCGGTTCGCGCCGGCGGGGCGCTTTCATATTGCGGAGAACATCCCGGCAAACGCCGTCGGCGTTGAGGGCGACTCGGGGGTGTTGCCGGCTGACTGTTTCAAATTCGCGGGGAGACGAGCCCCCTCTCCCCGCACCCCTCTACCCCAACGAGCGGGGTCACTCATCCCAAGTGATGGACTCGATGGTGACCGGGCTGTGATCCTGCCGAAGCTGCTCGGCACGGTCGGATTCACGGACCCACGGGACGCGCTGACGGATCAACCCGTCGAAGAGCCTTGCCGAACTGCCGGTGTCGCTGTTGAGACCGGAGCCCTTGATGCGGATCTTCCGACCAGGCAGGTGGAGCGTGAGGCCATCTTCGGGCACGAGTTCGATCCGTTCAATCCAGGCGTAGCCGACGGCGAGAACATGACCATCGGCCTTGCGGAGTTCGAGCATTAGGGCGCGATCGCGGACGCCGCGGAGCCAACCGAAGCACCCGAGATCCTCGGGTATGACATTCTCGTCGTCAGGCACTCCGTTCATGGCGGGACGTTTCGTGTACCGGTCGATCAGACTATCGGTCATGTTCGATTCCTTCTCTGCTGTGTTCGACAGCGGCGTGAAGATCAGCCTCGCGAGACTGCTCGGCGAGCCGTTCGTGGATGATCCTGCGGTGAGCGTCTTCAACGCCCGCGAGAAGCTCAGTCCCGCTCAGGCGTTCGTCGCTTCGGCTGACGGCCTGGAGCAGTTCGTCCTTGTCGTCGGTGAAGACAAGCACCTGCTGGCGACCGCGTGAAGCGCTGACATAGAACTGTTCGCGCGACGATGCACGGAATGACCGTGACGACTGCCCGATGATGACCCGATCCACGGTCTTTCCCTGGCTGGCGTGGCTGGTCACGACCAGGCCATGCGCGATATGGCCGTAGTCTTTCGAGACCGTCCATCCATTGTTGAGCCGGAGGTCACCCGCGTCGGTAAACCCGGTGACGGTGAAGAGATCACCGTTATTGAGCCGGTGGGCTGAGTCAGCGGTTGTGCCGTTCCGGGTAATGCGGATTCGATCGCCTGTTACCACTTCGATGTGGTCTTGGTGGAATACTGTGAACCGCTCGGCAGACTCGAACGGGACCTCGTCTTGGCCGACGATCAGTCGGGTGCCCTTGCGATGGCCCGGCGCGTTCTGGTGGAACACGAGCACGTCGCCCTGGCGGTAGTTCAGCGGGTCGCGCTTCTGGCCCAAGGTCAGGTTCGCGGGAATGAGTTCCGGGAAACTTCTGGCGTCGTCGCCGAGCGTGCCGTGGGCGCGGAGCTGAGCGCGGATTTCATCGGTGATCCTGTTGCCCTCAAAGTGTGTCGGCGAGACGACGAGTGCGGACTTCCCGTCTGCAATGGCATCGATGTACGACTCGGCGAGCGCTCGATAGCGATCGTCGTCATCAACTTCCCTGATCCATCCCAGTTCATCGAGGCCACGGAAGCCCTGCCGGGTCTTGCCCTCGCTCAGCTTCTTGATCGCGGTCTTGTACCGGTCCTTCTGGCGCTGGATCTCCTTGATCTCGGCGGGCTTCAGCCCTGCTTCGTCTTCGAGCAGTCGGAGCGCAGCTCCCCGCTCGACCGCGCCGTGCTGGCGTTTGTCGCCGGAAAGCACCACGCGGGCGTCGATCTGGCCTGCGAGATCAAAGACCTGCCGCATGGTCTTGGTCCCGAGCAGCCCTGCCTCGTCGATCCAGAGAATCGCACCGTGCGCGTCTCTCTGCATCGCGGGATCAGCGAGAAGTCGTGAGACGGTGTCGGCGGACTCAAAGCCCTCCTGCCTGAGCACGCCACGGCTTGCCCCGGCGGATGGCGCAAAGGCGAGCACACGCTGCCCGTTCGCCTCGACTGCCTCTCGGGCCTCCTGCATCATGGTGGTCTTGCCCGTGCCGGCGGCACCCCGTACCAGGATGACGCGGTCCCGGGATTCGAGCACATGGCGGACCGCCGCCTTCTGCTGGTCGTTGAGCCATTCACGGTGAAAGACGTTCTGGTTCACCGTAATCGGAGTGCAGGCACCCCGCCCCTCCCGGGCGAAAGTGAGCATCTTCGTTTCCTCTTCGAGCACGGCCTTGGTAGTGACGAGCTGTTGTCCTTTTCGGTCGGCGCGGATGAGGTCTTGTTGATCGGTCAATCGTTCGATCGAGTCCCGGCTTGCCTTGCCGACGCCCTGTTTGAGTGCTTCGGCGAGCAGCATCCGCTCAGGCAGGACTGACGCACGCTCGAAGGCATGTTCCATTGTCCGGGCGACCGCGCTCCGAGCAGCGGTGTCGTCCTCGGTGATAGTGTCCTTCCCGATCCGGTTGGCGAGCGACTCAAGCCGTTCAGCCTCGGCGTCGGTCAATCTAGACCGCCAAGCAGACTCCAGATCAGGCATTGTCAGTTCGGCAGCTTTGGACGATCGGGTGCGGGCACCCAGCGTCGACTTGAGATCAGGATCGGTGATGTTCTTCGCGCTGGCGAGCTGTTCAATGCGGGCGGTCCGCCGCGAGAACTTGTCCATCGTCTCGGGATCGAGCCCGGCGAGTTCCCAGCCCTTGGCGGTGCGTTGGGTGTTGAGCCCCAGCTCTTCGAGCCGTCGGGCGAGTCTGGAGTGGAACACCGCCTCGAAGTACGGCGCGTCCCGCTTGAGATCGCCGAACTGCCCGGCCTTCCACCGGTCCTCTTCCCTGTCGAATGTCGCGTTGAACACGAAGCAGTGCGCGTGCAGGTGCGGGTCCGGCAGGCCGTCCACAGGACGAGCGGTGAAGTGCGTGAACTCGCCCCAGATGAGATTCCCGGTAACACGGTCCTCGTTCTTGCCGCTGACGCGGACGCGGGCCTTGGACTCGGTCTCGATGTCTTCCATCGTGGCCAGGACCGAGTCTCTGAACGCTTCGAGTATGCGATCGTCCCGAGTCAGCCCGTAAAGCAGCGACACGCTCTTGGGCACATGGAAGTTGAAGTCGTAGCCGACGCGGCGTTGGTCTTTGCGGCGAACCGTGAGCGGTTCGCCGGTATCGGGCCGAAAGTTGTCGCAGAGCCGGTCCCAGTCGCATTGATCCACTATGCCCGAGAGCCCGAGCATGGACGCGCCCTCGCCGCGCCAGAACCCGGTGAGTTCCTGGCCCTCGGTGTAGTAGTCGGCGGTGCTGTAGTAGCTCTTGGCCCTGCCGCAGCTGTTGCTCTGTGTGACTCGAAGCATCTGCTCATCCTGACATGGAAACCTTGCGATTCGGTAAACACGCGCGATACGCACTCTTCCCAGTTGCAGCGCTACGACCAGAATCGTTGAGGGTTGCAGCGTGCTTGCCAGCAGTTGTGTCGAACGCACACGCTCCTTCTCGGGTGGCTCGACAGCGCCTCGCGTCTGGTCGATGGGCACGATGAAGCCGCGGTCGAGCCGGATCAAGCTGCCAAGGCCGCTTTCCGCGAGCGGAAGCCTTCGGCCTTTCGCATGACCGGTGCGCTACGCCACGATATCCGCGGCTTCGGAGGGCGTGCCATCGGGACGCGACAGGCGTGTCCCGCAACACAAACAAGGAGACTTCACATGAACGACACCAACACAAACGGCGGCACAAGCCGCACACCAAGCCACATCGCCTATCAGGTCAGGGACCGCGAGGGCAAGAAGGGCATCTGGACACGCATCGGTTCCGCGTGGCCGCACGCGGACGGGAACGGTTTCAACATCCAGGTCGAGGCCGTTCCGCTCGACGGACGTATCTCGCTGCGGGTGTTCACCGAGCAGAAAGACTAATCGCAACTTCAACCGGCGGGCCTCCGGGCCCGCCTCATCTACAGAAGGGACTTCCACATGACGACATCACTCCAGATCAACCCGTTCTTCGCCAGCAGGCGCACGGCCCACATAGCCGAACCTTCACGCCACTTGCAGCCACTGTTCGCCAAGCTCCCGCGTGCCCCAATCACTGGTAGTCCGGTGCCGCGACTCACCAGCCTCTACCACCACGCAGACGCCGGTTCGTACGGGAAGCGAAGCTACCCGGGCAACTGCGGCGGCAACCTGATCCGCGACCTGCTGCTCTACTTCAAGCCCCGGCTCGTGCTCGATCCGATGACCGGAAGCGGGACCTGCCAAGACGTGTGCCGCGAGCTGGACTCGGACTGTCGCAGCGGTGACATCCATGATGGTTTCGACGCGACCAGTGCCGAAGCCATGCAGCAACTTGCGGGCGGCGGCCTCGCTGACTTTGTCTGGGCGCATCCGCCGTATTGGAGGCAGAAGCTCTACGCGGCCGACGATCGTGACCTCTCCCGTGCTGAGACGCTCCGGGAGTTCCTAGATCGTTACGCCCTGTTCATCGAGGCTGCGGCCGGCGTCCTGGAGCCGGGCGGGCGGCTGGCGATCCTGATGGGCGACTACCAGGACCGCGACGCCGGCTTCGTGCCGCTGGTGTACCACACGAAACGCCTTGCATTTGACGCTGGGTTGCGGCAGTGTTGCACCGACATCGTTCGATTCAGCCACGGCGCGTCGAGCGGCCGCAAGGTGTACCGAAGCTCGTTCATCCCCGGCCTGCATGACGTGTGCGTGGTCTTCGAGAAACCACGCAGGGAGGCGCGGCAATGAGCAGCATCTACAGACCCATCACCCACATCGTCGCGGGCATCGCCCGCGACCGACTGGGTATCGAGACGCTGGCATCGCGGGGGAGCGATTCACTCGACTTCCACGATCTGTCAGTCGTGAACGTCGGGCAAGCCCTCGGCGATGCTTACGAAGCAGGGTACCGGGCCGCGATCGCAGAGGAACTCGGCGTGACCGAAGTGATCTACAGCCACGACGCAGAGCGGTTCCCTTGGCAGGTCTTCTGCACAGAAGAGCGGTGCGTGCTGGTATCCCGTGACCTGAAGGACCACCTAGTCATCGCCTCAGAGTTCAATGCCGACGACCGGCCGAACCGAGTCCACGTCGAGGGGCTCCGGCTTGAGCTGCTCGAAGTGGTCCGCCGCGAGCTGTATGGAGCCCGCCGGTGAACGACGAAGTTCCGCTTGATGACCTGTTCCACGGCTGCGCCCTGCGTGCGTTCGTCGAGCAGGCCGAACGCACGCAGAGCTGGCCCGATCCTGAAGAGACGAGACGGCTCGCCTACCGGTACTACGAAGAGGCGCTGGCAACTTCCAGACGACGTGATTGCGACACACAAATAGCCCCATGACACGTGGGCAAAGGGCTCGTGATGGATTGGTCTGCGCCTGGTAGCTGAGCAGCGGGCGGGAATGGCAGGCAGAGCGTAAAACGTTTCAGACGTCTCCCCTAAGCGGTGCTTAGGACTTTCTTTCACGGTGAAAGCATGCCATCAAACCCGCCCGCCATCAAGCCACCCAGCAGACCAGCGCGACAGCGTGCTGGCAAGCCTGCCTGCCATCTATGGGGCTGTCCGGCTTGCCCGCTGTCGAGTCAGCTCGCTGACATGCCAGCGAGTCACGGGGTCGGTGTGTCATCGTTACAACACTGCCAGCGCGTCAGCACGCCATCACCACAATGTGCTTGCATGCTGACAGAAAACGTGCCATTGCTCGGGGCATGATTATCGCCATTGCCAACAACAAGGGGGGCGTCGGAAAGTCAACCCTCGCCGTCCATCTCGCGACATGGCTTCATCGCCGGGGGCGTTCGGTCATCCTCGCCGATTGCGACACGCAGCAGAGTTCATCGGAGTGGGTGCGTGAGGTCCAGCCGGACCTGCGCACCGAGACGTACCGCGATGTGGACGCGATCCTCAACGAGTTCCCATCGCTCAAGAACGAAGCAGAGTTCATCATCGCCGACGGACCAGGGAGCAACTCGGAGACCAGCAGGGCCTTGCTCCTGCTCGCTGACTTCGCCCTCGTCCCGTGCAAGGCGTCCATGCTGGAAGTCCGAGCGCTCGCCAAAGTCACGGAGGTACTCCGGCAGGCTCAGGACATCAGGGGCGGCATGCCGCCATCGGTCATCGTGCTGAGCATGGTCGGGAAGAACTACCGGCTGACCAAGGACATGAAGGACGCGGCGACGGCGCTCTCGCTGCCCGTCGCATCCACATCGGTCACCTTGAGACAGATCTACGCCGATGCACCGGGCCAGGGCGCCGTCGTGTGGGACATGAAGGCCCGCACACGAGATGCGGCCAATGAGCTCGACCGGCTCTTCGCCGAGATCATGCCCGGCACGGCCTGCGAGCCAACCGTAGCAACGAAGGAGATACCAGCATGAATGAACGGAGATCACTGACCGAGGGCATCGAGCCCAAGCACACACCACCGACCAAGCCCGACTCAATTCAGAAGCAGTTTGTGTACGGCGAGAAGCAGCCCGCCGAGACACCCCGTGTACTCGTGAGCACACGCATCCGCGGTGATCTCGCGCGGGCGCTCAAACGCGCCTCGCTTCAGCGGCAGCTCGAAGGTGTGAAGCCCAACACACTGCAGGACATTCTCGAAGAGGCCGTCCAGCCGTGGCTGAAGAAGCACGGCTTCCTGTGACAGACTTCGACGGACCTCCGCCGTCGTCTGGTCTGACCCGGCAACAGTGGGGACTCCTGATCGCGAGCGATCAGATCAAACTGGAGCAGCCCGATCGGCTGCAGTTCTCGCACAGTGTGCTGTGCCAGGTCGGAATGCCACGCAAATCCACTCCGCTGCGTTCGTTCGAGCGCACCAACGGAAACCTGAGTCTTTTGGTCGAGGCCGGCAAGCTGTGGAACGGTTTGTCGTGGACCGAGCAGCCACTTCCCTATGGAGCGATTCCCCGTCTCGTCATGGTTCACGTCAGTACCGAAGCGGTCAGGACGCGATCGCGTGTCATCGACATCGGAGAGAGCATGCGGCAGTACCTGCTGCAGCTCGGCCTGCAGGTCTCGGGAGGCCCGAGGGGCGGGTACACCGCCCTGCGAAGGCAACTCCAGGCCCTTGCGGCATGCCACATGACGCTGGGCATGACCAATGGCGATCGTGTGTCCACGATCGATGCCAAGCCGATCAAACGCTTCGATGCCTGGATACTGAACGGGCTCCATGATGGGTCACAGCGGACCCTGTGGCCGGGAGAGCTCGAGTTGTCGGAGGACTTCTTCGACACTCTCACACGGCACGCTGTGCCGCTCGACTACCGCGCGCTCGCGGCCCTCAAACACTCTGCACTTGCACTCGACATCTACACATGGCTCGCGCACCGTTTGCAGCGGGTTCGGGACCACCGGGGCACGAAGGTGAGCTGGAGCAATCTCAAGGACCAGTTCGGGCAGGACTATGGGAGGTCCAAGGACTTCAAGAAGTCTTTCCGGCATGCGCTCAAGCAAGTGTGCCTCGTGTATCCAGACGCGAACCTTCGCGATGTGCCAGGCGGACTCCTGCTCAAGCCATCGCATGCACCCGTGCGTCGCACTCAGATCCTCATCGAGAGCGGCAAGGCAGACTGAATCGGATTACCTGTGAACAACCCTGTGAATCCAGTGACTTATCCACGATGAATCGCCCTCCCTGCGTGCGCTGAATCGCCCTCCGTATGACCCTGTTGATGCGCTGAATCACCCCCCCGTAAAACCGAGAGTCCTATACCTAGATCTTCTGCCTGTTGTTGTTCGACGATATTCGGTGGATGAAATCCCGTGCAAGCCGGTGTATGAGCTGGCATCGTATTGCTCATCCGATCACCTGTCAGACAAGGGGCGACCCCACAGGACTACTGCACAGGTCTTCGATCGAGGTGGGGCAGGTGCCACGCGTAGCGTGGGCATTCAGGACGAGGACTCGGGCCGAATGACCGGTTGAGCAAGTCGCATCGATCATCTCCGCATCGACACCTTCAGAGATCAACAGTCGTCTGTCGTAAGTTGAACGCGACCACACTCTTGATGAGTTGAACCTCGGATACTTCACCAACTCTGGGGGCACTCGTCGGGCTGTTCGGAAAGACCAGGCCGCGGTGAGCAGCCTGACTCGATACGGACTGGCCCACGGACAAAACCTTCGGGCGGAGCGGGACTCGATCCTGACTCGCTCACATGACAGCTTCTTCTGTTTCCAGGAGGACACCCGGGCACCGCGAGAGATGAGTGAAGAGTCCATGAGTGTCACATGGTGGGCATCACGAGATGTGACCGTTCACCTTTCGAGTCACTGCGTCGGTATCTGAATCGTCCGGTCGGCTCACAACGCACTCGGCTTTCTAGCGCTCCGCTCCCGCCGTCACCGCGCCAGAGGGCGCTTCCGGTCTCCGGGCCTCGCACACCTCGCGCCAGACCCGCCCCGTCCATCGCCGGGGACGCCCGCACCTTGAGGGCCGCGGGTTCGATCTGTCATTCGTTTGTGCCTGCTTCGCAGGACCCTTCAACCTCCTGCCGGCTTCGCTCCGCTCGCTCCGTTGCACCCGCGAGTGGCCCCGTTCCTTGTGAAGGGGCCGCACGTCGCGGGACCCGCAAAGGAGCAAAGACATGAAAGCCGAAGAAGCAAAGAAGATCGCCGATCAGGCACTCCAGAATCTCACCGACGCGCTCAAGAACGGAAAGAGTGAGCGAATCACGCAGTACCTCGCGATGCTCGCCAGATTCCACAGGTACAGTTTCGGGAACGTCCTACTCATCCTCTCGCAGAATCCCGACGCGACTCACGTCGCGGGGTTCGGCACCTGGAAACAGATGGGCCGCTTCGTCAAGAAGGGCGAGAAAGGGATAGTGATCATCGCCCCGATGAGCATCCGTCCGAAGAACGACAAGCCCGAGGGCGAGGAGCAGTCCGACCGAGACAAGCCCATCCTCCGATTCCGCGGCGTGTACGTCTTCGACGTATCCCAGACCGACGGTGAGCCGCTCCCTGAACCATCGCAAGTCAGCGGTGATCCTCTGAACCACCTCACCAGAATCAAAGAGCAGGTCGCGGAGCGCGGTATCACGCTCGACTACGACGACGTGCCGCCCGGAGCCGACGGCGTCTCACGCGGGGGACGGATCAGCATCCGAGCTGACCTTGAACCGGCCAACGAGTTTTCGGTCATCGTCCATGAACTCGCACACGAGCTGCTGCATCGTGGCGACCAGCGACCCGCCAGCAAGACCGTGCGGGAGACCGAGGCCGAAGCCGTCGCCTTTGTCGTCTGCCACGCTATCGGGCTGGAGACAGGCTCGGCCGCGAGCGACTACATTCAGCTCTACGACGGCAAGGCCGAGACGCTCGCCGAATCTCTGGATCGAATCCAGCACGTCGCAGCAGACATAATTAAGGCTCTTCACACTTTGAAGAATATCGTCCCAGAACACCGGTAGTACATCGAGAACAGAGGCTACTCCGGGCATCTCGTAGGCCCTGGGCATCTGCAGGGCTACGAGCGAACTCGCCGAGAACGGGCCAAGAATGGAGGAGTACAGCCTCGAACACTAATCCGCAATCGCTTGTTCGCAAACCACTGCGTGTCGCTTAGACGCTGGTTCAGTGATGCTTGTGCCACGATACCCATTCGAGAATGGTGAATAACCCGGCTCCACCATCCAGCAGAAGCAAGTACATGTTTAGGTGGACGTGCCCGTGGACGCGGACCGACTGAAGGATCCCTGATACGGTGATTATGAATAGCACGCCCGAGGCAACGGTCAGTCCAATCGCGAGCCGCAGGTTCGCCTTTGGCGGTGCAGGCGTCGACCTACGCCTGTACGATCGCCGTTGCGACGCACGTCGACGATTTCGGTTTTTCCCTTTTGCGCGTGACATCAGAGCAACGCTCTCATTCAAACCATCGCATCCATGCCCGACTCGCCTGTGCGAATACGCATCACGGAAATCACATCATGAACAGCGATCTTTCCGTCACCTGGCCGGCCGGTCGCTGCCTGATCTTGAATGATCTGTACAACATCTGCGACTTGGCCCTCTTCAACGAGGCATTCGAGCTTGACCATTGCCACTGTTCCATAGCCGCTCGGCTGTGACGAATCGCGACCCGCAACCCTTCCGAAACCACGTACTTCCGACACTGTGACGCCCGGAAAGTCAGGATGTTCGTGCAGGGCTTGAAGCACCGCATTGAGCATGTTGGGCCGAATAAAGGCTTTGATCTCTTGCATCGGTGTATCTCCCTTCGGTTAGATGACTACTTCCTGTTTCCGCCCACCGAACCAGAGGTAGAGTGTCGGAAGCACGAACAAAGTGAGCACGGTCGAACTGATGAGCCCGCCGATGACAACGGTTGCCAGGGGGCGCTGAACTTCGGCCCCCATCCCCGTGTTCAAAGCCATCGGCACAAAGCCGAGACTGGCTACCAACGCGGTCATCAGGACCGGGCGGAGACGGGAGAGACTGCCCTCGACGACGGCATCTCGCATCGTCTTGCCTTTGTCGCGAAGTTGGTTGATGAACGTGATCATCACCACGCCATTGAGCACTGCGACGCCTGAGAGAGCGATAAAGCCCACACCCGCACTGATGCTGAACGGCATGCCCCGTAGCCAGAGGGCGATGATGCCTCCTGTTAGTGCAAGCGGAACACCGGTGTACACCAGGATTGCGTGCCGTGCGTTGCCGAAGGCGGTGAACAGCATGATGAAGATGAGCGACAACGCGAGAGGAACGACGATCAACAGTCGTTGTCTCGCGCGGGCGAGGTTCTCAAACTGCCCGCCCCAGGTGATGTAGTAGCCGTCCGGAAGAGTGACTTCCGTGTCAAGCCGCTCCTGTGCCTCCGCGACGAAGGAACCCATATCTCGCCCGCGGATATTCGCTTGCACGACCAGTCGTCGCTTCGCGTTCTCTCGGCTGATCTGGTTCGGCCCTTCAGCGACATCGACTTGGGCGACGGCTTCGAGCGGGATGTATCGGATCTCCGCACCCAGCCCAGGCATGCTCTCATCTGCAGAGGCAAGCCGGACGCCTTCACCATCAGGCAATGGAATTGGGAGATTCCTCACAAAATCGACCTCGCCTCGTAAGTTTTCAGGCAGTCGAACAACAATCGGAAAGCGTCGGTCGCCGTCATACAAGGTTCCTGCTTCCTCGCCACCGAAAGCAATTGAGACGACCTCTTGAACATCGCTGACGTTGAGACCGTAGCGAGAGATCTTCTCTCGATCGATGTCGATGGTGAGCACACTGAGTCCGGAGACCTGCTCGACCTTGACATCGGACGCGCCGGGAATCGTCTGCATCACCGCGGCGATCTCGTTGCCCGACTGCAGCAACAAGCCGAGATCATCCCCGAAGATCTTTACAGCCAGGTCACTTCGCACGCCACTGATCAACTCGTTGAAGCGCAGTTCGATGGGCTGCGAAATCTCGTAGTTCTGGCCGGGGATCGCACCGAGAAACTCTTCGATCTCCTCGGCTAGCTCCTCCTGTGTGGATGCTCGTGTCCACTCCTCACGCGGATGAAGCATGAGGTAGGTATCGCTGACATTCGGCCCCATCGGGTCGGTGGCGACCTCGGCGGTCCCCGTCCGGGCGAAGATGCTGGCGATCTCGTCGGGGAACTCGTCGCGGAGCGATCGTTCGAGGTCTTTCTGCATCTCAACACTCGTCGTGATTCCGATGCTGGGGATCCGAGCTGGCTGCACGGCGAGAGCGCCCTCACCAAGCTTGGGTACGAACTCGCTGCCAAGTCTGCTGGCAACCAGGCCCGAAACCAAAAGCAGAAGAACGGCGAAACCCACGGTGAGCCATCGAAGCCTGAGCGCAGCATTTAGTGACGGGCGATATACCGTCTTGGTCCATCGGATGAGGAAGCTCTCCTTCTCGGAGAACTTGCCCCGAAGGAGGAGAGCGCAGGCTGCGGGGATGAAGGTAAACGTCAGGATCAGGGCACCGGCGAGCGCGAGCAGCACCACGCCAGCCATCGGGCGGAACATCTTGCCCTCGATTCCAGTGAGCGTAAGAATCGGGAGGTACACGATCATGATGATGAGTATGCCGAAGAGCGTTGGTTTGGCGACCTGCTTTCCAGCCTCGCCGATGATCGACAGCCGTTCGTCGTTGGTGAGCCGCCGCTTCTTGTGCTCTTGCTCCTCCGAGGCGCGCCTCACGATGTTCTCGACAAAGACCACGGCACCATCCACGATGATTCCGAAGTCGATCGCACCGAGGCTGAGCAGGTTCGCGCTGACTTTGTTCTCCACCATGCCGGTGATCGCGAACAGCATCGACAGCGGAATAGCACAAGCTACGATGACTGCTGCGCGCAGATTGCCGAGCAGGAGAAGCAGAACAACGATGACGAGAACGGCGCCCTCGAAGAGGTTCTTCTCAATCGTGTGAAGAGTGGCGTCGACGAGGTAGGTCCGGTTATAGAGCGTTTTTACCGTGACGTTCTCGGGCAGCGTCTTCTGGATCTGCTCCATCCGTGAATGAACATCCTCAGAGACTGTCCGGCTATTGGCCCCAAGCAACATCATGGCTGTGCCGATGACAACCTCTTGGCCGTCGTGTGTGGCTGCACCCGTGCGTAGCTCGTCACCAACGCCAACATCGGCCACATCGCGGATATGAACCGGAACTCCGTCATCGCTCTTGATAATGATGTTTTGGATGTCTTCCACGTCTCGGATCAGGCCTGTGGCCCGGACAAGATACGCCTCTCCGGCGTGCTCGATGTAGCCACCGCCCGCGTTTGCGTTGTTCTCCGCAATCGCCTGCATGATGTCACGGAAGGACAAGCCAAAGGCCATAAGCTTTGCCGGGTCGGGAGTCACATGAAACTGTTCTTCGTACGCGCCGATGCTGTTGACCTCGGTGACGCCGGGCACAGTGCGGAGCTGCGGGCGGATGACCCAGTCCTGGACTGTTCGCAGATCCTGGGGCGAGTATTCACTCCCGTCCGGTTTCAGTCCGGTGGCCTCGACCGACCACATGTAGATCTCGCCCAGACCGGTCGAGATTGGTCCCATCTGTGGTTCGGCCAGTCCGGGCGGGAGCGACCCGCGTGCTTCGGTCAGGCGTTCGCCGACGAGCTGTCTCGCCCAGAAAATGTCTGTGCCTTCCTCGAAAACCACCGTGACCTGCGACAGCCCGTAGCGAGAAATGGAGCGGACGTAATCGATATTCGGTAGACCGCCCATCGACCATTCGATCGGGAAAGTGACCTGCTGCTCGATCTCAACCGGAGACAACGCCGGAACATTGGTGTTGATTTGCACTTGGACATTCGTGATGTCCGGAACGGCGTCGATGGGTAGGCGCGTAAAGCTATACACACCGACGCCAACAAGAGCGAGTGTCGCGAGCAGGACTAGCGTCCGCTGGCGAATCGAAAAATCGATAACTTTGCCAAGCATGTGTAGCTCCTTAGTGCTCGTGACCGGCGGCGCTCTTGCCAAGCTCGGCTTTCATGAGAAAACTGTTACGGATAACGACCGGTGTGCCGAGAGCGATGTCGTCTCCGACCAGTTCGACGGACACATCGTTTTTTCGACCCAGGCGAACAGCGACGGGCTCGATGCCATCAGCGTCCTGTACAAAGACCACCTGTTGACCCTCAAACGTCTGAATCGCATCCAACGGGACGACGCGTGCAACAGGTGTCTGCCCCGTTTCGACTCGGGCCGTGACAAACTCGCCCGGCTTCCAAGATCGGTCCTGATTGTCGAGGACAACTCGTGCCGAGACCGTCCGTGTTGACTCCGATACAACCGCACTGACATAATCAACTACGCCGGTCGTGGTTCGATCCCCGGCGTGAACTACCACCTGAAGTCCCTCTGTGATTTGGCCCGCGTATTGGCTATAGACGGAGATATTCAGCCAGACCGTGTCGAGGTTCGCGATGGTGTAAACCGCTTCGTCGGTGCCAACCTTTTCACCGGGCGTGATGTGCTTTGCGATGATGCGCCCGCCGATCGGAGCGGTCAGCGAGTATCGAGCAACATCGACATCAGGCTCATCAGTGATGCCGGCGACCTGTTCATCGCTCAACCCGAGTAAGTGGAGCCGCCGTTCCGAGTTATCCACCGATGATGAAGCCACGCGGGCCGCTCGTTCGGCCTCTTGAAGTCTGAGTTGGTAGGTGAAGTCGATGTCCTCAAAGGCAGCAAAATAGTCAGCTTGGGTGCTATTGAAAGCCTCCTGCGCTGCAAGCAGGTCTGACTCCGTGGAAAGACTCTTCTTCTGGAGTTCACGCTCGCGGGCGTAGTTTGCTTCGGCCGCTCGCACTCTCGCGTAAGCGGAGAGGAGCCGACCCTTGTTCTCGCCGATGCGAAGATCTGCAACTCCCGCTCGCAACTCATCCAGTTCCGGCTCGGATTTCAGCAGATCCAGCAGCGTTTGCGTGTTCTGGCTGATCGTGCGCTGTCGATTGAGTTCTGCATCAGCGATTGCCTTCGACTGTACTGATTGCAGATAGGCGATCTTCGCCTCGCCAAGCTCGGGGCTTTCGAGAATGGCGAGCAGGTCACCCTGAACAACAGCATGGCCGAGTAGACCAGAGACCTCCGAAACGATCCCAGGCACCCGCGGGGTCACATGAAGTACTGCATCTAGGTTCAGGCCGACTTCTGCTGGCAGCGTGATATGCGTCGTTATGGTGCCACCGCTGAGCGGCTGAATCAGAACACCCGCACGCTCAAGCTGCTGCGGTGAGAGCTTAATAACGTCCTCGCCATGCTCTTCGTGCCCGTCCTCACTTCCCTCGTCGTGACCAACTGCATCTCCGGCATCGCTGTGATCATCCGCCTCAGTGCTGCCATGATTGTGCCCATCGCTCTCGGAGTGCCCTGAGTCTTCGGCATGGTCATCGTGCCCACTGCTATCGCCGCAACCAGCCGTAGCGAAGGCGATGGCAATTAGAGTTGGTGCGAGGAGCGTCTTTGTCAGTGTATTCATCGGTTCACCTCGTCCGTGGGCTGATCGCCATCACGGGGTTCACGCCATGGGGCGTTGTGTTGTGTAAGTTCGCGCAGCAAAGCCGCTGCCTCCTGGAGTCGCTGGAGCGCATCGACATACGCAATGCGTGATTCAACCACGACCTGCTGTGCATCCAAGAGTCGCAGGTAGTCTGCCTTGCCACGCTCATACGCTTGTCGCGTGAGATTGAGCGTGCGTTCGGCTTTGGGTAGCAGTTGCTCTCGGTATCGTGTAGCCGCGATTCGGGCCGCTTCATAGGAGGACCACGCCTCCGAGACTTCGGCGAGCAGTTCAAGCTGAACTGCCCGTAGATCCGCTGCTGCGGAGAGCCGCTCTGCCAGCGCTGATTGGATGCCGCCCTGATTGCGATCGAAGAGCGGGATCTCGATACCAATGCCAAGATCGACTGTGGTTTCGTTGTCAATATCGGAGTAGCGAGGTCCAAGCGATGCGACTAAATTCGGAATGGCTTCTGCTTTGGCAAGTTTGTGCGCCCGCCGAGCACGCTCAATACCAATGCGTGCGACCTCCATCCTAGTGTTTGACTCGATGACACGGGTTGCGATGTCCTCCTGGTTCGGAAACTCGGGTAGATCATCAGCGACTGTCGTAAGCGGCAGATCAACGACGTGATCAAGTCCCATGGCTGACGCGAGCCGCCGCATAGATGCGTCCTCTTCGAGACGTGCGGCTTCCAGCTCGATCTCGGCTTGCTCTTTGACCACTTCTGCACGGAGCCGATCTGGTTCCGTCGCTGCGCCTGCATCAACTTGGGCTGTGGCTGCTTCGAGGAGCCTATCGGCGAGGGCGATCAGATCTTGTCTGTTCGCTAGGCGCTCGCGTGCTGCAACGGCCGCGAAATACGACCTTGTCACTCGCGAAGCCACAGCGTATTCCTCAGCCACGAACTCTGCTCTGGCCACCATTCGATCTGCATCGGCAACGTCTCGGGCGCGACCCAGTTTGCCTCCGAGGACGATCTCCTGCTCCAGCCGGTAGATGGTCTCTCCGCCCGATCCGGCATCGGAACCAAGGGCTTCGGCGTCGAATGAGAAAGAAGGATTCGGGTACAGGCCGGCTTGTGTCACACGGCCTGCGGCGACATCAACCTGATACCCCGCACGGCGAAGCCTGGGCGTGTTGTTGATTGCAACACGAATCGCGTCATCGACCGTAAGAGCGTCGAGTTCTTCGATTCCCAATGGCGGCCGATCATTTGCGTTCTCGGCGGCGTTCTCTGACAGGCGCCTGTCGGAGTCCGCGAACCGATCCTGGAGAGAGCGATATGTCCGATCGTCCCACGAACGATCAAGTGGCCCAGCGCACGCCCCAAGCAGGAGGCACAGCCCTGGTGTCAAGCCAAATAAGATTTTCATGTGTGGTCCCTGAGTGTTTCGAGGAGGTCAATACCGCTGCATGAATGCCGCGATCCTGCTATCGAATCAACTCAGGACTTAAAGAATCAGAACAATGCTAGTCAGAGACAGCCGCATTTGTCGAGGAGGGCCGTCATCGATGTGCGACAGGCTTGTCGGAGTCGTAGTTTGCGACCAGACGACTGTTGAAGCCAACTGGAGGAGACTCGGAGTAGCAGGTGAGTCTGCGTTGGACTTACCTTCACGAGAGCGGTGGTCGGTCACCGCAGGACTGACTTCAATCGGCTCATCGACGCAAGTAGTCTCTCGGCAAGATTCGAGTTCTGGTGCCCTGCGTTGGTCGCTGGTTTCGGACCGTTCGGGGTCCTGCCCAAGATCGCCACCCGCGCAGCATTGCGATGCTGCCCACTCGATGTGAGACGACCCATCCGAGTCACGACAGACGAGTAGCCCCGCAGGGCTTCCCACAACCATTGCCTGGGCCACGAGGAGCATCCAGACTACAGCGAAATGGAACGAACGAGAGGACATCAGTCAAGTATAGCCTGTTTGAGTGCCGCGAGTGGTGACTACGAGAGCCGATTGGAACGGCCTTGATCGTGCAGATCAAGATCGACTCGGAAGGCCTGACACATGAGTCGGCGTTAGTGGGTTTTCCCCACCAACTCACCGGATCGGGGGGGCGTCCTCCTCCGTTCGCGTGGACTCAGAAGAGGACTGTGGTGTCCTGAATTGATCCGCAGTAGCTAGTCGAGGTCGCATCAGCGCAGCTTCGCGTCCGTCCGACGCCGAGGAGCACATGATGAAACTCAACGGATTCAGAGGGCTTCAGTCATAGACTCGTTGATCCATGTCAAATACCACCCGAGACCGCATGGCGCGGATGCCCGAAAGATCAAATGACTAGAAGCACCTTCATGATCCCGTCGATGGACTGCCCTGCTGAGGAGGCCGTAATCCGCAACCGCCTCAAGTCAGTCAAGGGTGTCGATGAGTTGCACTTTGACCTCTTCAACCGTCGACTGACTGTTTCGCACTCTCTTTCTGATGAAACGACCATCGTGTCGGCGCTCAAGAGCGTCGGGATGGAGCCCCGCATTGGGAATGCGAAGAACGACCAGGCGGAGCGTGATCGCGAGAGGCATACTCATGGATCTAGCAATGCCGCTCAGGTAGAAGAAGGAGCGGCGTGCGATCCGGGTGTTCCTTGCGGGACCGATGTCGGTCCTGGAGAAGAGCAGGCCGAACCAGTCGCAACACGAAAGGAACTGGTCTTACTAGGCATGTCGGGTGTTCTGGCGTTTGCGGCCGAAGGGCTGTACTTCGCCGGAATCAAGGAAACCGCGTGGCCCGTAGTTACGCTTGCTATCGCATCGATGCTCTTGGGTGGACTGCCCACACTCAAGAAGGGGCTGGTCGCACTCAAGACACTAACGCTCAATATCAACTTCCTCATGACCGTGGCAGTGATCGGCGCGGCGGCGATTGGAGCGTGGCCCGAAGCCGCGATGGTCGTGTTTCTATTCGCTGTCGCGGAACTGATCGAAGCGCACTCACTCGAACGGGCGAGAGATGCCGTCCGAGGGTTGATGGCCATGGCTCCCGAAGTCGCGAATGTAAAGACTTCCAGTGCGGAGAGTGCTGACGACTGGAAGACAATTGCAGTGGAATCGGTAGCAGTCGGGTCAATCGTGCGAGTCAAGCCAGGTGAGCGGCTCCCCCTTGACGGCATCGTCGTGGCTGGCTCGTCAGCGGTGAATCAGGCTCCGATCACCGGCGAAAGCATCCCAGTGGACAAAGCCGTGGACGACCACGTATATGCGGGAAGCATAAACGGAAACGGACATTTAGAGTTCAAGACCACGGGCGGAAAAGACCAGACGACCATTGCACGGATTGTCCGCTCAGTGCAGGAAGCACAGGGTCAGCGAGCACCGACGCAGCGGTTCGTCGACTCGTTCGCGAAAGTCTATACACCAATAGTTGTAGTGCTGGCGGCACTGATAGCAGTTGTGCCTTGGCTGGTGTTCCAACAGCCATTTTCATCCTGGCTCTACAAGGCTTTGGTCTTGCTGGTCATAGCCTGTCCGTGCGCATTGGTGATTTCAACTCCCGTGACGATCGTCAGCGGACTGACGGCTGCGGCTAAGCGTGGAATCCTCATCAAGGGCGGCGTGTATCTCGAACAGGGTCGGCACCTCACGGTTGTTGCTCTCGACAAGACCGGCACGATCACGGAGGGCCTACCCAGACTCACGGATGTGACGCCGGTCAATGAGACTGGGGCGATCGTTACCAAGGAAGAAGTCCTTCGCATCGCCGCGAGTATTGACTCGTTGTCCGATCACCCTGTCGCACGAGCAATCAGTTCTGCCTGGGATGGTAATACGGAACCACTGTTCCGGGTCGAGGAGTTCCGATCGGTCACCGGGCGAGGCGTACAGGGTGTTGTCAACGGAGAGATGTACTTCGTTGGCAACCACCGCTTCTTGCACGAACGCGGCGTGTGTACACCTTCGATCGAAGCGAAACTGGAAAGGCTGGAGATTCAAGGCAAGACAGCTGTTATTCTGTCTTCGTCAAGCGAGGTTCTTGGTTTACTCGCTGTGGCCGACACACCACGTGAGACGAGCATGCAGGCCATTGTCCGCCTCCATGAAGCGGGAATCCGCGTGGTGATGCTCACCGGAGACAATCAGAAGACTGCAGATGCGATCGCGAAGAAAGTCAGTATCGATATTGCACGCGGCGAACTATTGCCAGAAGATAAGCTGAAAGCGATTGATGAGCTTCTGGCGCAGCATGGCCAATCAGCCGTCGGCATGGTCGGAGACGGGATCAATGATGCTCCGGCACTGGCGAAGGCCAGTATCGGCTTTGCGATGGGCGCAGCTGGTACGGACACGGCGATCGAAACCGCTGATGTGGCATTTATGCGAGACGACCTCCTCTCGCTGCCCGAGTATGTCTCGCTTTCGCGCCGCACGGCGAGAATGCTCAAGCAGAACATCGGTTTGGCACTAGGTATCAAACTCGTGTTCTTTGTGCTTGCTATAGCAGGCGTTGCCACGCTTTGGATGGCGGTGCTCGCAGATGTGGGAGCTAGTTTGTTCGTTGTCTTCAATGGACTCCGACTGTTGAGGTGGCGACCCCGCCAGTAAGTCGGAGAGCACGGTCACACTTTCACGAAAGGACCCTGCGGAGTCTTGGATTGATTGTCGCTTACACTGGTAACCTCAAACGGTCGAGTGTTTCACGGCGAAACCAGAATCCGCGTTTCCAGGGCCCAGAGACCGATGTGGGCTGCAAAGAGTTCAACTGGTGTCCTGTCACCCCGATTGTAAAGCTAGAGCGGGCCAATGATATTCACATGACCTCCGCCATGACCGTCAAGGACATTCTCAACCGGTTTGCGACTCTTGGCGATGACGCTCGCCGCAAGCACAACACCAAGGCTGGGGCACCCGACAACCAGTTCGGCGTGAAGCTTGGCGACATCCGCGCGATCGCCAAGACCATCAAGACCGATCAGCGGCTTGCGTTCGAACTCTGGGACACCGGCAACGTCGAGGCTCAGTTGCTGGCCACGCTCATTGTCAAGCCCGCGGCGCTCTCGGCTGATGAGATCGACACGTTGACGCGCTCGACGACCTGCGGGCAGGTGGCCGAGTGGCTCAACGCCTATGTCGTGGCGCACCATCCGGAGAAAGAAGCGCTGCGTGTGAAGTGGATGAAGGACAAGGATCGCTGGGCTGCCCGCGCCGGGTGGCACCTGACGGCTGCCCGCGTGAACAAGGATGCTGGCGGCCTCGACCTTGCCGCACTGCTCGACCGGATCGAAAAGGAAATGCCCAAGGCCAGGCCCGAAGTGCAGTGGACGATGAACAACACCCTCGGCGCGATCGGCATCAGGCACCCCGCGCACCGCGAGCGCGCGATCGCGATCGGCGAGGCGATCGGCCTCTATCGCGATTGGCCGGTCTCGAAGGGCTGCACGCCGCCATATGTGCCGGTCTGGGTCAGGGCGATGGTCAAGTAACGGGGGTCAGGCGCGGCCGAACCGTGGCGGTCTGTCGTGCAAGCAGCCAGTGCAACAGTCTGTGGCAGTGTCGGCCTACGCTGAAGCGCCGGAGTGCTCCCGATGGCCAAGCGATCACCGCGAAAGTCAAAGCAGGCAACCAAGCGGCCGCCGCCCGCCCGGGCTGAGCGCGGGCCGAAGCTTCTGACCGGCGGCAACCCGCAGATTCCCAAGGCTGACGGCGACGCGCCGGTGCAGGCGTATATCGCGGCGATGCCGGGCTGGAAGCAGGCGGTCGGGCGCCGCCTCGATGAGCTGATCGTGCATGCCATGCCCGCGGTGCGCAAGGCGGTGCGCTGGAACACGCCGTTTTATGGCGTCGAGGGCCAGGGCTGGTTCATCGCGTTCCACTGCTGCACGAAGTATGTGAAGGTGACGTTCTTCCGCGGCACATCGCTCGAGCCTGTGCCCTCGATCGCGTCGAAAGTCGAGCATGTGCGCTACCACCACATCCACGAGGGCGAGCCGATCGACGAGGCGCTGCTGACGCGGTGGATTCAGCAGGCCTCGCGGCTGCCGGGCGAGCGCTGCTTCTGAGCGGGCGCGGGTTCTCATTGCGACCCTCGGGCCCGGTTGGAGCGGACCTTGTGCCAGCGGTAGAGCACGTAAAACATCGGCGTCAGGATGGGCACGACCAGCGACCACAGGAGCCAGTTGGGCAGCGGCGTGTGCTCGCTGATCAGCCAGGCCGCAGACCAGAAGAGCCCGACCGCCGGCACGATCAACAGTCGCGACAAGTTGCGGAAGATGCGGTCCACCACCGCGCGGACCCGGCGTTCGCGGGAGACCGCGCCGGCAGCCAGACGCCGTGCCCAGAGGAACTCGCTGGCGAGAATACCAATTCCCAGGGGCCCGAGGATCGTGAAACCCGGGCCCGGAACCGGCGCGATGAGTATCCCCGCGAGAAGCACGAGCGACCCGACGCTGAGCACAACCACGCGGCGGAGCGTGCGGTTGGCGCGCCACATCGCCAGCGCCCACCTCCATCGCGATCCGGCGCGTGCAGACGGTTCGCGGCGATCGGTCAGGATGCCTTCGCTAAGCGGGGTGTCCTGCGAGCCAAGGCGGGCGAGCAGCGAAGCAGCGATGCCGGACACCAGCAGGCCCAGCACGACCGCCAGCGAGATCTCCGCGGGGACCTTCCACTCGGTGTGAACGAGGCACATCTTGATGCCGACGAAGAGCAGGACCGCGATGAGTGCGGCCTTGAGGTAGCGAAAATGCGTCATGGCCGAGGCCAGGCAGAAGTACAGCGAGCGCAGCCCGAGGATGGCCATGATGTTCGAGGTGAAGACGATGAACGGATCGGCGGTGAGCGCAAACACCGCGGGAATCGAATCGACCGCGAACATGAGATCCGTGGCTTCGATGACGATCAGTGCGACCAGCAGTGGCGTGCCGTGCCAGCGGCCCCCGATGCGCGAAATCAGGCGCTGGCCGTCGAGCTCCCTGCTCATCGGCAGGACGCGGCTCATGAGCCGGACGAGGCGGTTGTTGCTTGGGTCGGCGGGCTCTTCGCGGGCCAGAGCCATCTTGAACGCCGAGACGATGAGCACGCCGCCGAAGACATAGACGATCCATGAAAGCTCGGCGACGACAACAGCCCCGAGGCCGATCATCAAGCCACGCATGATGAGGGCGCCGACGATGCCCCAGTAGAGGACTCTGTGCTGGAAAGCGGGCGGAATCGCCAGCGAGGTGAAGATCATCGCGATGACGAAAATGTTGTCCATCGAGAGGGACTTTTCGACGATGTACGCCGTGATGTAGAGTCTGGTGGCTTCGGTCCCGTCGAGCGTCATGGTCTGGCCCGGCGAGCCGATGACGGGCACGGCGTGGCCCAAGCCCAGGAGATGGCTCTCGTAGAGGAAGTAGACGGCAACGCTGAACGACACGCCCAGAGTGATCCAGACCGCGGTCCACGCCAGAGCTTCGCGCATACTCGGCGCGTGGGCCTTGCGGTGGAACACGCCCAGATCAAGCGCCAGCAGCACGAGGACGACGGCAACGAAGCCCGCATAGACCCACGGCGAAACAGAGAGGCCTTGTGAACAGAGCGTTAGGACGGACATGCACGAGTCCAGCGTCGGACCGGGAGCGAACCGCGGGCACGCTCCGAACGGGCGTGGATGCGGTCGCGAAGGTCTTGCCGGGGTCGGGCGGGCCCGACTTGCGTCACCGGGTCGGCGCTCGTTCGAGGGCCGGCCGTCCTGACGATGAACGCACCCGTTTCAACGGGCGGCTACTCCCCAACGCGGGAACGGCATTATCGTAGTGCGCCTCGACATGCGTTCTCAATCCGGGAGACGACGCCGTGATAGGGGGGACTAACCTGGCGTTGATGGGCTGGCGTGGTCATGGCTCGTCCTAGGTGCCTGGGTCCGGTGCGGGATGCGATGAGGGGCCTTTTTGGCCCGGCAGAGGCGTTTGTGGGCCTGCGAGGGGGAGTCTGGCGGGCCGCGCGCGAGCGTTTGTGTCCCGCGCGCGGACGTTCTTGTCGGGCGCACGCGCTGTGGCGAAGCATCGGGCACCGGGCGCCAGGCGCAGAAAGTGCGCTCGTGGCCGATGGACGCGCTTCGACTATGATGGCGCTTCGACCACTCGAAAAACCACCGGAACAACCGCATGGCGATCCATCCAGACATCCGCTCGTACAACGCGGCCCTGTCGGCCGGCGACCAACGCCTCTGCGATGTGCTCAGCACGGCCATCGACCGTCACCTGAGCGGCGCCGAGTGCAAGATCTGGCACCGGCACCCGGTGTGGTTCCTCGATGGGAACCCGATCGTCGGCTACAGCACGCTCAAGGGGCCTCCGGCGTGCATCCGGCTGCTGTTCTGGAGCGGCCAGACGTTCGGCGAGCCCGGCCTCAAGCCCGAGGGCAGCTTCAAGGCTGCGGAGGCTCGGTACACCGCGCTCGATCAGATCGTCGCGAGCGATCTTGAGCGGTGGCTCTCTCAATCGATCGAGATTCAGTGGGACTACAAGAACATTGTCAAGCGAAAAGGCATACTCGAACGTCTGAAGTAGGCTGTGGACGCCGCGAGGCCGAGGGCGCACGCGATCACCACGACTGGAGAGGGGCCCGGGTCTTGGTTGATGGCAAGCGCATGGCAGCGGGTCAGAGCGGAGGTCAGGCTCCGGCCGAGGTGGTCGCGTTTCTGCGAGGGCGATCAGTCGGGTGTCCGCGTTGCGGCTACGACCTGCGGGATGCCCAGGCCGCCGTGTGTCCGGAGTGCGGCGAGCCGCTGGTGCTCAAGATCGGTTCACCGCGCGCTCTGTTCGGATGGCTGGTGCTGGCGATGGCGCCGGGGTGCTTCTCGGGAGTCGCAGCGGTGCTCGTGCTGATCCCGATCGGCGCGACGCTGTGGCAGCAGCGGTCGGCGCAGGCGGTGCCGTGGCCGGTCGTGGGGGCCGATGTGTTCGGGTTCTTCAGCGCGGCGATGGTCGCGGTGATGTATCAGCATCGCCAGAAGATCATGGCGTGGAGGCCGCGGCGGCAGGCATTGTTCGCGGCCGGAGTGTGGGGGATGCATGTCATGGCGCTGGGGCTGTTCGCACTGGCCATGTGGCTGTGGCAGTAAAGACGCGGGCCGGTCGGCACATCTGGCCCGCAACGCACGCCAGGCTGGTTCTACGCTTGTCCATGACCCTTGAGTTGCGACCCGCCGCTGCGACCGACCTGCCCTTTGTGCTGGCGCTGACGCGCGAACTGGCCGCCGTCGAAGGACGGCCCCAGGCCGTGACCGCGACCGAGGCGGACCTGGCGCGGCTGCTCTTCGGACCCCGGCCGCTGGGGCGGTGCTTCGTGCTCGTCGAGCGCGACGGGGAGAAAGCCGAGCGCGCCGGGCATGCGTGGGTCAGCACGGTCGTGTCCACATTTGCGGGCACCGCCCGGCTCTACATCGACGACATCGTCATCGCGCCCGAGCTTCGCGGTCGCGGCTTTGGACGGGCGGCGATGGCGCTGCTCGCGGCGCTGGCCGTGCGCGAGGGTTGCACAGGCATGGAGTGGTCGGCGGTCGAGGCCAATGAGGGGGCGCTGCGCTTCTATGACCGCCTCGGGGCGCAGCGCACCAGCGGCACAGTGCGCTACCGACTCGACGATGCGGCGACCAGACAGTTTGCAGCGAGCGCGTTCAGCCCCCGATGAGCACCGTGGGGCAACACGGAGTCAGCACGCTGGTGGACACGGGGACGCCGCTGGTGGGGTTGGCACCCGCGACCGACGAGCCGAGCTTGGTCGCCGGCCTGCCGCCGATCAGGACCGTCGCACTTCCCATCACCACCGCACCAATGCACACCGCCCCCGAGACCACATCGCCCATGACCGACGCGGGCATCTTGCCGATCAACACGGTTGCCACACCAGGCCCGGTGATCGGGTCGCCGGTCGCGGTCATGTCGGTCACTCGTGCAGCGGGGGTTCCCATGGGTGCAGTCTCCGGGGCGGGAGGTCAGGGTCGATCAGGCCAGCGCTGGGGCCGTGTGAACTCCGGGTCATCAAGCGAGAGCCAGCGCAGAAACTCACACAGGAAACGGTCGAAAACGTGATGGTCGAAGACGTAAAGGACTGATCCTATCGGGCGTCGGGGCCTTCGGCTTCGGATCGCGCGGTGATCACGGGCGCAACCTCGCCCTGGATGTAGACCCGGCCACGATAGAAGAACTTGGCGAAGAACAGATACACGACAAATGTGATGGCCATCAATCCGGCAAAGAACCAGTAGTACGTCGCCCCTTCGAGGAACGTCGAGCCGTCCTCGTTCTTGAACCCGGCAAGGGCGAAGTTCAGGCCGCTGACGAAGAAGTTGCCCAGCGAAACGCCCAGGAAGTACACACCCATCACGAAACTCTTCATCTTTGGCGGGCTTTGCGTGTAGGCGAACTCAAGGCTGACGATCGAGACAAGCACTTCGGCCGCGGTCAGGATCAAGTACGCCACGAACTGAAGGCTGATGTTGGGCATGTCGGCCAGATACGGCGTGAGCTGGTCTTGCGTCCACCCGAGGGAGCGGGCCTGACGCACCACTTCGCTGAGCGTGCCGGGTGCTTCGCCTTCAATCGCCAATGCGGCCCACAGCGCATCGCGGGCCGCAGGAGCCTTGTCCGCGATCATGATCTCGATGAGCGCGCTGAAGGCCGCCGCCACGATGGTTAGCGCGAGGCCGATGCCGATCTTGCGCAGCGGCGTAACCTTGAAGAACCTGCCCATAAACGGATAGACGATGTACGTAAACACCGGAATCAATGTCAATATGAAAATAGGATTGACCGCCTGCACCTGACTTTCGAGCCACGTCATGCCCAGGAAGCGGCGATCCATGCTCTCAGCCTGCAAGACCCACGCCGATCCGGTCTGATCGAAGATTGCCCAGAAGACCGGGATAAAAATGAGGAAGAGAGGGCTGAGGCTGATCAGCGCCCGCCTGCCGTCGGGGCTGAATGTCTCGGCAATGAACTTCGCCGGTCCGGCGGGCGGGACGTGCACGAAGTGGTTTCGCCCAAGCCAGAAGACGAACGTCGCGATGGCCATCAGCACGCCGGGAAGCCCGAACGCTGCCCAAGGCCCGACCTTGGCAAGCAGGATCGGGGTGAGCATCGTGCTCGCGGCCGCGCCAAGATTGATCGAGAAGTAAAACCAGTTGAAGACCTGCGTCAGCAGATTGGAGTTGCTCTTTCCGAACTGATCGCCCACATGGGCCGAGACGCAAGGCTTGATCCCGCCCGCGCCGATGGCGATGAGCACCAGACCAACCATGAGCAGCGGATACATGTCCCACTTGCCAGTGGCCGGCCCAAGATCCATCAGCGCCAGCGCACCGTGCCCGAGGCAGTACATCAGGCTGATAAAGAGAATCGTCTTGTACTTGCCCAGAAACATGTCGGCGAGAATCGCACCAAAGATCGGGAAGAGATACGCCCCGGCCGTGAAAAGGTGATACACGCCCTTGGCCTTCTCGTCACTCAGGAACGCAGGCTCTCCTGCCGCGTTGAGCAGGTGCTGCGTCATGAAGACCGTGAGGATCCCCTTCATTCCGTAGAACGAAAATCGCTCGGCCAATTCGTTGCCGATGATGAATGGCACACCCGATGGCATGCCTTTGAGGTTCTGGTCCGGGGTGGAGCGATACTTGGTCATGCGCACTCCTCGATGTGTAGGGCAGGGAGCAGGATAGAGACCCGCGCGCTCCCGCACAAGTGCTTGGCCGATCCTGAACGCGCGCGGAATAAGTCACGTCCCCTAGCAGAAACCGCATGCACCGGCCACCAAACTTCGCTACGCTGTGGGCATGAAACCTGAACAGTCCACCAAGAGGTTGGCATCGAGTGTGGCCATGTTGATCTTCGCAAGCGGTGCGATCGCGCTCCTGGGCGGGTGCGAGGAGTCGTCAAGTTCAAATGCTCAACCGGGTGCGAGTCTGATCGACCAGCCTCAGTCCTCGCTTGGCAAGTCCGCAGCCGCAGGGCGGGATCTGGCCGACTCCGTGCGCAATCGCGATGCCTCGACCACGGCAGCTGCTGGTCGGCTCGCCGGCTCGGACACAGTTGAAGTCGGCGGCGTTGCGTTCGCGATCCCGAACGGTTGGCGTTCGGTAGAACCGGCCAACTCGATGCGGGCCGCTGAACTGCACGTCGGGGACTGCCTGACGACATTCAGCGTCGCAGGGGGTTCGATCGACGCGAACATCAACCGATGGGCAGCACAGGTTACGGACGCCACCGGGCGTACTGCTCAGCCGAAGATTGATCAGCAAACAATCAATGGCCTTGCCGTCACAATGGTTGAGCTTCGAGGCACTTACATGGATGGCATGCCGGGTTCAGGCGTCGCCACGCCTCGCGCGGGGTGGGTTGTGCTCGGGGCGATTGTCGAAACCGGGCGCGGCAATGTCTTCATAAAACTCGTCGGGCCTCAGGAAAGCGTCGGGCAGCACTTCGAGGGCTGGATGGCTCTGGTCGGGAGCGCCCGTCGTTCATGAAGTCGATGAATGCAGGCGAGCGCTGATCGTTCGCACCGTTTCTTGTCCTTGCAGGCGAAAGGGACTGTCCGCATCGTGGCTCGCGTCAACGAACACAACGTGCCCGCTTACGGGTTTCTCACACTTCCCGTGATTGTGCTGACCACGTTTGTGCTTCTGCCGACTGTCGCAGGCTTGCTCCTCGGGTTCTTTCAGTGGAGCGGTGGGGCACTATGGACCAGTGAGACCGGCTGGCAACTGCCGACATGGGTGGGGCTTGCCAACTTCCGCCGCCTGATGGTCGATCCCAACATCTCGGCCGGCATCTTCAACACGATCGTCTTCGTCGCAGCGACGGTTCCTGTATCAGTTCTGATCGCGTTTGTCATTGCCGTCTTGCTCGATGCATCATGGTTTCGAGGCCGCACTCTTGTGCGCACCATGATCTTCATGCCAACCATCGTCTCGATCGTCGCGATCGGCTTCGTGTGGCGGTGGGTGCTCAACGACGAGGCGGGCCTGCTCAACTGGGCACTCAGTGGGGCGGGAATTTCGGCGACGCCGCGATGGCTTATCGATGGGTACTGGCCGCTGTTCTGGATCGTGGTCGTGCAGGTCTGGCGCAGCATCGGGTTCTGCGCGGTGCTCTATCTCGCGTCGCTCCAGAGTGTGCCGCGAAGCCTCTATGAAGCCGCCGCTCTCGACGGCGCATCTCGCTTCGATGTCGTGCGCAGCATCACTTGGCCGATGGTTGGTCCGATGACCACTTTTCTGCTCGTTACCGGCGTCATCGGCGCGCTTCAGGTCTTCGACCTCGTGTTCATCATGACCGGACGCTCCGAAACCCCATACACCACCGTTCTGAATCTCGAAATCTACCGACAGTTCACCTACGGCGCGTATGGCTATGCGGCCGCAATCGGAGTATTGATCTTCGTCATGACCCTGCTCGCGACGGCCGGACAACTCGCTTGGTTCGGCCGCAGAAAGGGGACGCGCTGACCATGGACAGTCGCGCGTTCAGCCGGCCTGGGGTGTTGTGGCGGGCGACGGCGCACGTCGTCGTGTACGCCTTCGCGCTGAGCATGCTTATCCCGTTCATTTGGATGGTGCTCACCAGTCTCAAGACCGATCTCGAAGCCGGACAGATGCCGACGCTGGCCACCATCCTGCCACAGCACGGCTGGCAATGGGAAAACTATCGCAAGGCACTCGAAACCGCCCAACTCGGCGATTTTTACTGGATGAGCACAACCGTTGCGGTCGTGACCACCGTTCTGGCCGTCGCGCACAACATGCTCGCAGGGTATGCGTTCGCCAAGTTGCGCTTTCGTGGCAAGCGCATTCTCTTCGGCATGACGCTCGCCACGATGATGCTGCCCATTCAGGTCTTCTTCATCTTCGCGTATGTCATCTGCTCGTGGCTGGGATATGTCGACAACTTCCAGGCCCTCGTCGTACCTTTCCTTGTCAGCGGGTTCGGAATCTTCTATATGAGGCAGGCGATTTCGTCTGTCCCCGACGATCTGATCGACGCCGCCCGCATGGATGGCATGGGCGAGTTCGATATCGTGTGGATGGTCGTACGCCCGATCGTGTGGCCTTCGATCGCGGCACTGGGAATCTTCAGTTTCGTCAACTCATGGAACAGTTTCTTCTGGCCGCTGATCGTCATCGATTCTCTGAAGAACAAGACTCTCCCGCTGGCAATCGCGGATCTGTCGAACAACATGTATTTCAGCGCGTGGCCTGTGACGATGGCTGCGGGGACCATGCTTGTTGTTCCGCTCGTTCTGGTGTTCTTCCTCGCACAGCGGGCCTTCGTGCAGGGCGTTGCCATGACCGGGCTTAAGGAATAGGAGATCGATTCGTGCGCACATCATTGGTTGTCTTGTTCGGTCTGGCAGCAGGAACTGCCGCGACGATACTCCCAGGCCTCGTCACCGACACAGGCGTGCGAGGCGGACGCGCCGCAGCCGGGCGCACGCCGATCACCATGGCCGTCTGGGGCATGCCATTCGAAGATCGCCTGTTTCGCGACCAGTACGCGCGCGGCTACGAGCGTGTCGCGCCGGTACAGGTCGAATATCAACGCCACCCCGACATCTTCGCCAAGTACAACGCATGGCACGCCAAGGGCGAAGGCATTGAGGTCATGCGCCTCGGGATCGACTACTACCGCCAGTTTGTCGAGCGACGCATGCTCGAACCGCTCACGCCTTACATCAACGACGGCCGCTTCGGGCTGCCCAACCTTGAACGCTTTCCACAGAGGCTCATCGACGAACTCATGGTCGATGGAGTGCTCTACGCGCTGCCCGAGGACAACGCGATGTACGGCCTGTATTTCAACCGCACTCTCTTCGACGAGTACAACGCCGCCAATCCCGACAGCCCTCTCACCTATCCGAGTGAACACTGGACATGGCAGGATGTGCGCGACGCTGCACGCAAGCTGACGGGCCCAAGGCGTACTCTCTTTGGTCCGAGCACGTCAAACCCGGATACTGTGATTGCGGGCTTTGACCTCGAAATCTGGTCGTGGCCCTTCTTCAACTTCTTCGCACAAGCCGGAGGCCAACTCTGGAGCGAAGATCAACTCACGACGTACATCGATCAGCAAGCCGGAGTCGAAGCACTGTTGTTCTTGCGTGATCTCATCGTCGATGGCTCATGGAGACCTTCGTTCGGACAGGAGGGCGGAACCGGGCCGACCGTGTTCTTCCCCGCCGGGCGCGTGGCGATGCTCTATGGCGGGTCGTGGCTCGTGCCAAAGTTTGAAAACGACAACCCCAACTTCGATTTTGTCGTGGTGCCAGTGCCTCGTGGACGCGTGCCAGCCGTGGTGACCGGAGCGGTCCTCTGGGGCATGAGCACGAACGCTAAGCAGAAAACCGCCGGCTGGACGATGATCTCGTGGCTCGTCGAAGATGCCCAGGCCGAGGCCTATTGGGATCGCTTGCGCGTCGCTCCGCCCGCCAATCTGAATGTGCTGCACTCTTCGGCGTATCGGTCGACGCGAGGTCTCGAAAGCGAAACACGCCCAGGGACGTACGAAATTCAGCCCATGCCTGAATCGAAGTTCGAGGATCGGGCAGCGTGGACGCTTTACACGTGGGAGATCGATGAGCAGATCGGCCGCGCGCCCGGATGGATCGCGACCGGGCTCTATCAGGACAAGTTGCAGTCCGAGATTCACACGCTCCTTCAGGAATATCTGCGGCAGCCCGGCACAGTCGGCGGCGGCAATGGCGTCGATCCGCAGGTGGTGCTGAGGCGGGCAGCGTCGGCGGTTCATGCGCACATCGACGCAGATCGTGCGGCGAGGGGCCTGCCTCAGGCCGAGCGCGCCAAGTGAAGTCATTGTGGTGTGCCACAAAATGAACAGCCCCCGCCACGAGGACGGGGGCTGTGATTCACTCAGACGAGTGTCAACCGTCAAGCCGGATTAGCGGCGACGACGGATGCTGGCCAGGCCACCGAGGCCGAGGAGGGCCAGGGCGCCCGGGGCGGGAACGATCTTGGTGCCGAGGGAAACCCAGCTGCCCGCGAGGAGCACGCCTTCGGCGCCGCCGCCGAAGTCATTGAAGGTGTCCCAGAGGGTCAGGTAGAGGAGACCCGGGTTGAGGGTGAAGTCGAGGCCCAGACCGACGAGGTCGACCTTGGAGCCGCCCGAGTTGTTGTTCTGCGGGCCGCCGGGAGCAGCCGTGCCGCTGGGGGTCAGGCCGACGCCGGTTGTGCCGGCTGCGTCCGTGAACTCAATGCGGAACTCATTGAGCCACGACGGGCTGAACGCGGTGTGAGTCGTGTTCCAGCCGATCGAGTGGATGTAGGCTTCCGAGCCGGCGGGCTTGCCGACGACGGAGGCCAGGTCGATCACGAACACGGTGGCGTTCGGGAACCCAAAGGTGTAGTTCACGTCCGTGGTAAACGTGAGCTGGATGTTCCACTCGTTGGAACGGCTGTTCGACAGGCTGACATCAGCGACGTCGAGCAGGTTGATGACCTGGGTCGGAGCAATGGCGTTGCCATTGGTCGCGCTCAGGTGGGGATTCGCGCTGGCGGCAGCAGCCAGACCAGCAACAGCAAGAACAGCAAGCTTCGTCATGTCTCAATCTCCTAAAAAAACAAACAATCCTCTACTCTCGACATCGAACACTTATCCGACGTCACTCCCATCTCCATCCAGCCGGGCGCGGAAGCACGGCTTGAATCCTGAATGTCCGGGAAGCCTTGTCTCTCTCAACTTCCCCTACGACTCGGTTGGCCCATGGCGGAAAACACAGGCCTCCGGTTTCTTGACAGAGAGTAGTAATACCAGACATCAGGAGTCGGTGTCAACCCCTGTTTTGAATTCTGCCACCAAAAGCGCGAAAAAATCTTATCGGTGTGTCAAATTCTTGCCCATCCTGCCCAGCCGTCTTGACAGGCCCGGGATCGGATGCGCGGTGTTGGGATGAAGATTTGGCACCATCTATGAATGCAACTACATGCAAACAATATGGATAGGATACTTCTCGCCGATGGCCGACGCGAACGAGGGTTCAGATTTTGCCCCGGTGGCACCAAATTCGGTGACTGACGATCGGGAGTGAGGTACGAATGTCCGCGTGAAAATAAAGTCCTATAATCGCAAACGGCATAGGTTATTCGCACGGAGTTCCTATTCCGGGGAAGGAACTTCGAGCATACGGAAAGTCATTTACCACCGCTCGCCATCGGTCTTGGGCTGCAAAGGCCATGGATCGGGTGTTTCGCCATTGATCGTGATCCCGCCATGGATGCCGGACTTGACCATCTTGAGGAAGTCGCACGGGAAGGGCAGGCTTGGTTCGGTCAATTCCGTCAACGTGCGCGTGTGTTCAGGCGAGAGCGAGATGGAAAGAGCAGCGATGTTGTCGGCGAGTTGGTCGAGGCGGCGAGCGCCGATGATTGTGCTGGCGACCCCCGGACGATCCTGGGTCCATCGCAGCGCGACTTGGGCAGGTGAAGCCCCGATCTGATTCCCGATTTCGACGAGGGCCTCGATCACGTCGTAGGCTCGATCGGTGAGGTGCTTGCTGTCCTCCTTGACGCGTACATCGCCGGTAGGGCGCGCGTTGCGGCGGAACTTGCCTGAGAGGACGCCGCCGCGGAGTGGACTCCAAGGCGTGACACCGAGGCCGAGCGCGCGGGCCATCGGGATGAGTTCGGCTTCGACGGTTCGTTCGAGCAATGAATACTCGATCTGAAGCGCGACCAGCGGCGTCCAGTCGCGGAAGATGGCTTCATACTGGGCCTGTGCGCAGACCCACGCGGGATGATCGCTGAATCCGAGGTAGCGAACTTTTCCTTGCTGAACGAGGAAATCGAGGGCTTTCATGGTCTCGTCGATTGGGGTGTTCTGGTCCCAGAAGTGTGCGAGGTAGAGGTCGATGTAGTCAGTTTGGAGTCGCCTGAGAGAATGCTCGCATGCAGTAATGATGCTCTTTCGGTTGGCGCCGCCGCCGTTGGGGTCGCCAGCGTAGAGATTGCCCATGAACTTGGTGGCGATGACGATGCGGTCGCGGGTTCCCTTTCCGGGGCCTTTGGTGAAGTAGTCGCCGAGGATCTTTTCGGAGTGCCCGTTGTTATAGATGTTGGCGGTGTCGATGAAGTTGCCACCGGCGTCGATGTAGGCCTTGATGAGAGCAAATGATTCTTCGGGTCCGACGCCAATGCTCCACTCGTTGCCGAAAGTCATGGCACCGAGGCAGAATGGACTGACGCGGAGGCCGGATCGGCCGAGAGTGACGTAGTGGGCGAGTGACATGGTGTTTCCTCTGTGGGGCTTGGTGTGGGGATGTGTGGGAGTTTAGACAGCGAGGGCTTGATGCCGCAACAAATCTGGATTAGCGGGAAGTATGAGGATGATCGGGGAAAGCGTGCGAAGCCGCGGGCGGTTGAATAGTTTCGCCGTGCGAGTCCTCGAGCATCGAGATCATTCGTGATCTCGAATGGCATCAACTCACAGACACCTGCACATCGTTTTTTGCGAGTGGGTCGTCGGCTGATTCAGCGGACGATGTGGGGGCCACGGACGCAGAAGTTCTTTTGGTTGACCCTGCTTGTAGCCATAATCGGTCTGAGCGTGGTGATATGCGTGTTGGGCATTGAGGAATTCGTGAATGGAAACTCCGAGTGGTGGCAGATGGTCATTGCGATATGCGTTGCGAGGACACTGACCACCGGTGTGCTGTTATCGAATCATGTCGATCGCTGGCAACTTCGGCGAGACCTTGCGCGATTGGCTGAGGCGGAACCCGCATGCCTGGTCTGCGGGTATGAACTCTCGGGGCTCACACCTGAAGCCGATGGATGCACCGTGTGCCCGGAATGCGGCGGAGCGTGGCGACTGGAAGCGATGTTTGCGGAGTTGAGAACTGTGTGAGGGAGTGGGAGTGCCTGCGCCTGTTGCCAGTGCGCCCGCGCCTGCGCTTGGGTCTCTTTTGTCATGATTTGGCGCGGAGGGCCATGTCGCGCAGGAGATCGAAGGCTGCAAGTGGAGTGAGCAATTCGATCTTCACCTCGCGCAGTTCCTCAACCACCGGGTGCGGCTCGGACAGCGCGAACAGGGGAAGTTGCGCGCGTTGGTCCGACTTCTTACGTGAAGATGCCACTGGGGCGGCGTTGTGTTGCACCGCGAGCGAATCGAGTATTTCGCGGGCGCGGTCGGTGACTGGCGCGGGCACCCCAGCGAGGCGTGCGACGTGAACGCCATAGGACTGATCGGCTTGGCCGGGGCGGATTTCGTGCAGAAAAACGATTTCGGGGCGTCCCGGCGTGGTCTCCCATTCGCGCACCGCGACGTGCAGGTTGCGGACCTTTCCGCCCATTCGTTCTTCGAGGTCTGTCAGTTCGTGATAATGCGTGGCAAAGAGCGTCAGCGGGCCGAGGGCGGCGAGATGTTCGGTGATCGCCCATGCGAGGCTCAGGCCATCGAGTGTGCTTGTGCCTCGACCGATCTCATCGAGAATGACGAGGCTTTGGGGGGTGGCGTTGTTGAGGATGTTGGCAGTCTCGATCATTTCGACCATGAAGGTTGATTGCCCGCGGTGAAGAGCATCATCGGCTCCGACGCGGGTGAAGATGCGGTCAACGATGCCGATGCGGGCTTTGGAGGCGGGTATGAAACTGCCGACCTGTGCGAGCAGGACGAGGAGAGCGGTTTGGCGGATGAAGGTGCTTTTGCCAGCCATGTTTGGACCGGTGATGAGTGCGAGAGGCGCTTCGCCGTCGGTGGCGAGTGTGAGATCATTGGGGACGAAGCGTGTTTCGAGAGTTTCGGCCAGGACGGGATGGCGTCCGTCGCGAATGTCGATGCCGGGCTCAGCGACAACTTCGGGGCAGATCCAGTTGAGCAATCGGGCTTTCTCGCCGAGGGCGAGCACGGTGTCGAGATAGGCGATGATGTCGGCATACTGCCCGAGGGGCGCGACGATGGTCATGGCCTGGGTGCAGAGCGAAGCGAAGAGGGCGCGCTCGCGCTCGAGCGCACGAGCCTCAGCGGTCGTGACTTTTTGCTCGAACTCACGAAGTTCGGGTGTGATGTAACGCTCGGCGTTTTTGAGGGTTTGTTTGCGGCTGAAGGCGTCGGGTGCGCGGCGTGCCTGGGCTGAGGGAAGCTCGATGTAGTAGCCGAAGACACGGTTAAATCCGACTTTGAGGCTGGGCAGATCGTGCTCGGCGATGAGGCGGGCCTGATAGTCGGCAAGCCAGGCGCTTGCATCGCGTGCGAGAGTGCGGGCTTCGTCGAGGGCAGCGTCGATGCCGTCGCGAATGAGTCCGCCGTCGCGCAAGTGATGAGGTGGCGTTTCGACGCAGGTGCATGCGATCTCGGCGGCGACGGGGGCAATCGTGTCGAGGAGCGCATTGAGCGCGTCGAACTGGGATCTGAACGCAGGAGTGAGGCGAATCGCTTCGATGACGGGCTCGATGCACAAGACCGAGCGAGCGAGTGCGACAAGATCGCGTGGCGTGGCGCGGCCGAGTGCAACGCGCCCGGCGATGCGTGCGATGTCCTGCACATTTGCGAGAGCGCTGGACAGATCGTTGGCGGTATTGGTGTCAGTTGCGCAGACTGCAACGCAACGCTGGCGTGCGTGAATCTCGTCAAGATCGCGACTCGGCGCACAGAGCCAGTCTCTGATGAGCCGCTTGCCCATGGGTGTGCGGAAGAGCGAGCGTTTGGTGTGCGCGGGGCGAAGAAAGATGCCCAGAAGCGAGCCTTCGACGAGTTCGCTGCGGATGGTGCGTTCGATTTCGAGTGAACGAAGGGAAGCTGCGTCGATGCAGCAGATTCGGTCGTTGGTTTCACGCTGGGGTGGGCGAAGGTGGAGAAGCGAGCGAGATTGATTCTGGAACTCCGACCCTGAGCGTGCATCGGAGGGCGATCGGCCGAGGCTCTGGGTCTCTTCGAGATATCGGAGGATAACACCGATGGCGGGGATCGTGGGGTCGTGTGATGTGAGGCCGAAACCTTCGACCCCGGCAACGTCGTAGTGCTGGCGAATGGCCTGCATGGCTTCGTCGAGGCGGAAGTGCCAGGCGGGGCGTGGGGTGGGTGCGGCACCAAGTGGATCGGCGAGTTCGGCAATGCGTGGCGGAAGCCGACCATCGGCAGTTTCGGCGTAGAGAAGTTCGCCGATACCAAATCGCGCGAGAGAGTCGATCATTGTGCGCGCGCCCATGGCGCGTGAGTCGAGCACGCGGAAGACGCCCGTCGAGAGATCGACAATCGCAGTGGCGATGGTGAGATCATCGACATAGGCGACGGCTGCGAGGTGGGCGGTGCGATCGTCGCGGACGAGGGATTCATCGACCAGCGTGCCCGGAGTGATGACGGAGGTGACGGCGCGTTCGACGAGGCCTTTGGCTTCGGCGGGGTCTTCGATCTGATCGGCCACGGCAATGCGGAGGCCCTGATCGACGGCTCGCTTGAGGTAGGTGTTGAGTTGGTGGTGTGGAACTCCGGCCATTGGGACGCCAGCGGGGCGTTCGGTGAGGGTGAGGCCCAAGGCGCGGCTCATGAGGACGGCGTCGTCAAAGAAAAGTTCGTAGAAGTCCCCGACGCGCATGAAGAGGATGCAGCTGGGGAACTGCTGCTTCATGGCCAGGTACTGGCGCATGGCTGGGGAGTCGCGTGGGTCTCTGGACACGGTTGAGAGCGTAGGAAAGTGTGTGGGAGGAGGGAAAGGTGTGAGCGGGAGGTTCGGAATCCGCTTGTTGTGGGTGTGGGGACTTTGGGAGGGGTACGTGGAATTTTGATCAGGACGTGAAAGTGGGCTTTGACGCGGCCCGGGATATTTGTACACTGTCTGGTGCTGGGTTCAGGGTGTCGCACGGATGTGCAGAACTGGGGTGAACGTGTCGAATCCGCTTCAATCGGACATCAACGAGGAGCAACTGGTTTCGCGCGCAGTGGCGGGGGACGAGGAGGCTCTGTGTGATCTTCTGAGGATTTTCGGACCCATGGTCCGTGACCGGGTCAAGGGCCGCATCGGGGCTCAGTGGCGTACCGCGCTCGATGAGGACGACGTGATGCAGGTGACATACTTGGAGGCGTTCTTGCTGATCAATCAGTTTCAGTCTCGCGGGCCTGGCTCGTTTATGGCATGGCTGGGGCATGTGGCCGAGAACAATCTGCGCGACGCGGTGCGTGGATTGCAGGCTGCCAAGAGGCCGGACCCGAGGCGGCAAGTGCAGCCTAAGGGCAACTCGGATTCGTTTGTCGCGCTTGTCGAAATGCTCGGGTCGTCGGATACGACACCGAGTCGGCATGCTGCCAAAGACGAGGCCAAGCAGTTTCTGGAGGCGGCGCTAGGCACCTTGCCACCTGATTATGAGCGTGTGGTGAGGCTTTACGATCTGGAGTGTCTTGGCGCGGCAGAAGTTGCCGAGCAGTTGGGGCGCTCCGCAGGGGCGATCTACATGCTTCGGGCGCGGGCGCACGAGAGGCTCAAGGAGTCGATGGGCGCGGCTTCGCGGTTCTTCACGGATGCGGGTTGATTGGCAAGAGTCGCGTGTGTGGCGTGTGAGAGAGGATTTCGATGTCAACGAGCCCGAGTTCTCCGACTCCTCCGCGCTCGTTAGAGACGGATTTGATTGAAGCCGCCCGAATTCAGGCGCAGCACGGCGTGGTGGGAGGGACACGCGGCCCCGGTGGCGGGTCGATTCCGGGCTATCGCCTGCTCAAGGAGATTCATCGCGGGGGGCAGGGGGTTGTGTATCTTGCGATTCAGGAAGCGACGCGGCGAAAAGTCGCGATCAAGGTCATGCGCGAGGGGCCGTTCGCGGGCGAGCATGATCTGGCGCGTTTCGAGCGCGAGGTGCAGGTGCTTGCGCAGCTGAACGACCCGCACATCGTGACCATTCACGACAGCGGCAGTTGCGGGGGGTGCTGCTATTTCGTGATGGACTATGTGGCGGGCCTGCCGCTCGATCAGCATGTGAAGTTGATGGAGCTGACGGCGCTCGATTGTCTGGGGCTGTTTGCGACGGTCTGCGAAGCGGTCAATACGGCACACCTGCGAGGCGTGATTCATCGCGATCTCAAACCGGGGAACATCCGGGTGGATCCGCAAGGCGTGCCGAAGGTGCTCGATTTTGGACTTGCCAAACTGACCGGCGACGAAAACGGGTCTGAAGAGTCCACGGTGACACAGATGACGATGACGGGCCAGTTCGTGGGTTCGATCCCGTGGGCCAGCCCGGAGCAGGCCTTGGGCGAGTCGAACAAGATTGATGTGCGGACGGATGTGTATTCGCTGGGCGTGATTTTGTATCAGTTGCTGGTTGGGGAGTTTCCGTACAAGGTGGATGGGCCTTTGCGTGATGTGCTCGATTCGATCGCCAAGGTGGAGCCGGTGCGCCCGAGCTTGCGGGCGAAGGGGATTCACTCGGAAGTGGATGCCATCGTGCTCAAAGCACTGAGCAAGAGTCGTGCCGGCCGTTATCAGACTGCGGGTGAACTCGGTCGCGATGTGCGGCGATTCCTGGCTGGGGAAGCAATCGAGGCCAAGCGAGACAGCGCGTGGTATCTGCTCAAGAAGTCGATGCAGCGGTACTGGGTGCAGTCACTGGTCGCGAGCGGGTTCCTTGTGCTTGTGCTGGCGTTTGCGGTGACGATGACGCTGATGTTCAACGTGCAGAGCAAGCTGCTGGGGGCCGCGGCATCGGAGCGCGATCACTTCGCAGGCGAACGCTCCAAACTGATCGAACGTCTAGACGAGGCAGAACGCGAGATCGAGCGTTTGCGCGGGAATGGCGATCCGGTCATCGTGGGTACGGATTGACCGTTCTCGGACGCAGAGGAGCAGAAAGTGTGCGTTTGGTGCGGTCTGGGCGAATGGTGCGGCCGGTGCGGATGAAATCGAAGATCGATTGTGTCGATATGTTGCGAGACGGCAAGGAGGACTCTCGCAATGGATCGCACACTGATACGACGATTGAATGCCATCGGAGCGGTGGTCTGGGCGGGCAGTCTGGGGGTGTTGGGGCTGGTGGCGCTGGCATCGTGGGAGCGTGGCCTCGATGAAACGGCGTTCGGGGTCGGATTTGTGTTTTCGTGCGTTTTTCTTGGTATTTTTCTTCTTTCTGGGCGGGTGTTCAGCGGGCCTGTGCTGCTCGCGGCCGGGCTTGCGGGCTTGATCGGATTCTGGTTCGAGCCTCTGGAAGGCCTGATTGGTCATTTGATTGTGGGTCTGGTTGATGTGGCGGGGTTCACCGATGCACATCTGCTTGATCGGTTTGTGCTGCCTTTGTCGATCGCGGCGGCGAGCGGAGTGATGGGGTTGTCGCTGTGTGCTGCTACGAGCAGTGCTGCGGTTGGAGCGCAGACGGCACTGGCGGGATTGATTGCGAGTGTGTGTCCGCTGGCGCCGGGCAATCCGATGTATCTGCTTGGTGCGGCGGTGGTGCTGTGGAACCTGATTGTGATGTTGAGTCTGGGTTCGTGGGCGCGCGATCACGCGATGCGTCTGAGCAGTTCTGTGGGTGTGGTCAGGCTCGGTCAGGAAGGTCCATTGGCATCGCTGGAACGCGGATCGAGGAAGACCCCGCCTTCAGTCTCCCGGAGATAAGGCACGAGTACTGTGGGCAGGCTCTTGAGCCCGCGGCGGCGTGCCTTGGCAACCGCGTAGACGAGAGAGTCGTGCACTCGCTTGCGCACTGCATCGGTGATCGTGAGGTTCCATGCGTCCATCTGATCGAGCGCGAAGCACCAGGCTTGGCGTTCTTCGAGGCAGCGTGGAGAGAAAACATTGAACCCGATTGCGTGGTGTCCGATTTCGTGAAGAAAGACAGCTGCGGACACCGGGCCGCAGGGGCGGGGCGACTCGATGAGGCGTGCGACCGTGCCGTCGGTGAAGGTGACTTGCCACGCGACGCCGGAAGTGCTGTTGCGCCACTTGCGCACGCGAACCTGATACCGAGCGAGCATTTCGCGTTGCATGGTTTCATAGCGAAGTTGTGCGGGCTTTGCGCGTGAGACCTGACGCGAAGATGGGTGCAGCGATGGCGCTGGACGCTTGGGTTTGGCCCAAGGCGCGATCGGTTGGCACAGTAGATCCCAGAGAGTGGTCATGGCGATGCTGAGGGTGTGGTCGGGGCGGGTGGAACGACCGAGGCGACCTGAACGCCTCGCGTGAGGGATTGTTTGCCGAGTCGGAATTGTTGCCAGGTCATGGGTTTCTTTCCGGCGGGCTGAACTTCGAGCAGTTCGAGTGCGGAGCGGTGCGCGCACGCTATGAGGCCACGGTCGGGATCAAGGAGCATGCCGGGCGTGGTTTCGATGGATTGATCGGTATGGGTGTCGTGCGATTTCGCACGGAGGATCTTGAGTTGGGCTGAATCGATGGAAATGGCGACACCGGGCCAGGGAGTGAGCGCGTGGATGCGGCTGCGGGCCTGTCGGGCAAGGGCGTTGAAATCGACCCATGCGTCTTCGCGACGGAGTTTGGGAGCGAGCGTGACGATGGATTCATCCTGCTCGCGTGGGTGCAGTGTATGAGTGGCATGCGCGTCGAGGACGCGGGCGATGAGGGCGGGGCCATCGCTGGCGAGGAGATCGTGAAGTTCGCCAGCGGTGACGTGAGGCTCGATAGGGCGAGTGGATTGGCCGAGAATGAGGCCTGCATCCATGCGACTGGCGAGTGTGATGACGGAGTTTCCGGTTTCGGTGTCCTCGGCGAGAATGGCGGCGTTGATCGGTGCCGCACCGCGCCAGCGAGGCAGGAGTGAAGCGTGCAGGTTGATGGCAAAGCGATCGGCGAGCAGGTTGGGCCCGAGTTTCTGGCCGAAGGCGATGACGATGAACGCGTCGGCGTCGAGTGCGCGGAGGTGTGCTATGACATCGGAGTCGGCGACTGAAGGCGGGCGATGCAATGGGACATGGGGCAGAGCGTCCGCGGCCCAGGCAGCGATGGGAGTTGGGGAGAGTTGAGAGCCCCGTCCTGCGGGGCGGTCGGGCTGTGTGACGACGGCGAGGACGGTGTGCTGCCTGGCGAGAAATTCGAAGGAGGGTTGGCCGAAAGCACCTGAGCCGAAGAACACGAGTCGCATGATGCAGGATATGCGAGTTCAGCGAAGACCGGCGCGTCGTTCGAGTTCGCGCACCTGCGCGCGCACGCTGGCGCGAGATGCCTGGACCATGCGATCGAGGAAGAGCACGCCATCGATGTGATCGAACTCATGCTGCACGCAGCGGGCGAAAAGCCCGGTGGCGCGATGGGAAAAACGTTTGCCATGGAGGTCGGTGGCGGTGACGGTGATTTCACTGGGGCGGATGACATCGCCATGGATGTCGGGGAGGCTGAGGCACCCTTCTTCATGAATCTCGACGGTGCGTGCGGGTTCGGAGAGTTCTGGGTTGATGTAGACGATGGGGCCTTGAGTGGCGGTGGGGGGTGAGGCACCTGGGTCGCGGTCTTCGCCTTCGGGGATGTCGATGACGAAGAGTCTCCAGGGGAGTCCGACCTGAGGAGCTGCAAGTCCGATACCGTTTGCTTCGCGCATGAGTTCGAGCATGCGGTTGGCGATGGCGGCAATGCCCGGGGAGAGGTCGATGGGCTGCGCCTTTTGCCGCAGAATGGGATCCGGGTAGAGCCGGATGCGAAGTGTTGCCGGGTCGGGGTTCATGGCCCGATGGTACGCTGGAAAGGCTTTGGCGGGGGCATCGGGGGTGTGCGCGACCTAGACTGACGCTCGGCAGAATGGGTTCCTAACTGGCTTGAGGGCTTGGTGTGGCATTGTTCGGCAAAAAGACTCAGGACGAAGATGAAAAGAAGCCCCCGCAGGGCGATGACGCGGGCGACGCTTCGAGTTCGGGCGAAAGTGGGGATGAGTTCTCGCCAGAGAAGGCGGCGAACTTCTTCGGGCACGCTCGGACGACGTACGAGTCATCTAATTTCGAGTATTCGGTGCAGTTGTGGCTTCGGGGGCTGCGATGGGATCCGATGGATCTCTCTGCGGTCAAGAGTCTGATGCAGGCCGCAGGTGAGTACATGAATGCGAGCGGCAAGAAGGTGCCAAGCAAGGACATTGCGAAGGTTGCGTCGGGTGCCAAGGGTGCAGTGCGGCGGTACCTTTCGGAGTTGACGGTGGTGGCGTTCAAGCCTGCGGACATGATTGCGAATCTGAAGGCTGGGGAAGCCGCGGGGGGCGTGAATGCCGAAGAGATCGCGGGGTTCTTCGGAGAGCGGGCATTTACGCTGGCCAAGCGGGAAAAGAAGCCTCGCAAGGATGTTTTTGTGCGCCTGATGGATGTGTTTAACGCGGCCAAGAACTTCAAACTGGCGGTGGAGGCTGGCGTGATCGCCCAGCAGCTCGACCAGTCGGATGGGGCGCTGCAGGCCGAAGTGCGAAACATGATGGCGCAGCAGACGATGGCGAGCGGGGGGTTCGATCAGATCGGGCAGGAGGGTGGGTTTCGCAAGAACATTCGCAACGCAGCTAAGCAGGCGGACCTGGAGGCGGGTGACCGCATGGTCCGGACCGATGACGAGAAGGACCGGCTGGTGGTTGCGGCGGAAAAGGAATATCAGGAAAAGCTCGGTGATGTCATTGCGATAGACAACTACGCGAAGCGCCTTCTGGAGCGTGGGAAGGCGGGGGACCATCTGCGCGCGATGACGGTGTACAACTCTGCATTCGAGACGACGAGGCAGTTTCGCTTCAGGCAGAAGTCGGGCGATATTCAGATTCAGCTTGCTCGCCGGAGCCTGGCGCAGGCCAAGCAGATTGCAGAGAAGAAACCCGATGACGTTGAAGCACAGGCCCGGGTGGAGTCGTTGCACAAGGAACTGGACCGTGTAGAACTGGCCGAGCTCGAGTTGCGGGTGCAGAACTACCCGACGGATCTCCAGTTGAAATTCCTGCTGGGCAAGAAACTGTTTGAACTTGGTCGTTTCGATGATTCGATCCAATACTTTCAGGAAGCGCAAGGCGATTCGAAGAATCGGGCGATGGTGCTGTACTACATGGGTCGAGCGTTCTCGAACCTGAGTGGGTGGGAGTCGGAGGCCATCACGACGCTTCGGCGAGCGATTACGGAGTTGGTTGACGATCGCGGCGAACTGGCGCTGGAGCTTCGGTATTACCTGATGGCGGCACTGATGGTCAAGGCGTCGCGTGAGCGTGAGCGGAACTCTGCGGAAGAGGCGGATGAACTGGCAGCGGGGATTGCGATGGAGAAGTTCAGTTATCGCGACATTCGCGAGAAGCGGGCAGAGATTAAGAAGTTGCTCGATGAATTGAAGGACTGACACGCGATGGACGCGGTGGTCATTATTCCGGCCCGTCTGGGATCGACGCGGTTTCCTGCAAAGGTGCTTGCGGATGAGACGGGCAAGCCTCTGATTCAGCATGTGTATGAGGCTGCGCGGGCGAGCCGGGCGACGCGCGTGGTGGTGGCGACGGACGCCGAGGTGGTTGCGGAGCGTGTGCGAGCGTTTGGTGGGGAGGCGGTGCTGACTTCGGAGGCGCATCCGAATGGTTCGAGCCGACTTGCGGAGGCTGCCCAGGTGTTGGGTTTGGGGGCTGAGCAGGTGGTGGTGAATCTGCAGGGGGACGAGCCGGAATTGGAACCTGCGGTGGTGGATGCAGCGATTCGGGTGCTGGAGATGTCCGGGGCGGAAATGGGGACTGTGGCCACGCCGATCGAGGAAGAGTCGGATTTTGTGAGTCGGCATGTGGTGAAGGTGGTGACGCGAACGGGTTTTGATGCGATCGAGCGGGCGATGTATTTTTCGCGTTCTCCGATCCCTTTCTCACGCGATGGTGGGGAGGTGCGGCGTCTGAGGCATGTGGGAATTTACACGTATCAGGTGAAGTTTTTGCAGAAGTATGTGGAAATGAAGCCGACGCCTCTGGAGGTGGCCGAAGCACTCGAGCAGTTGCGAGTGTTGGAGCATGGGCATGAGATTGCGGTGGCGATTGAGAGGGTGAACTCGGTGGGTGTGGATACGCCTGCGGACTATGAGCGATTTGTGTCGCGATGCAAGGCGGGCAAGGGTGGCCTATGAGACGTTGCCGACCGGGTGGTTGTGGTCTAGGCTTAGGGCCCAATGTTCGCGGATGTGGCGGAATTGGCAGACGCGCTAGGTTCAGGTCCTAGTGGGAGTAAAATCCCGTGGAGGTTCGAGCCCTCTCATCCGCATTGCCTGCCACCTGGCAGGCTTTTTTTATGCGCGAAGGTGGACCGGGTTCGCTACACTGTCGGCCCCATGAGCAAAACGACTGCAAAGCGCCAGACCAAACCGGGCAAGAAGAAGGGTTCGACACTGACCGCGGCGACGGCGGATCGGCATGTGCTGTATGAGCGCACGGTGCAGAACGTGGCGGCAGAGATTGACTTCGTTGATCGGGTCTACAAGAAGTTGCGAGGGCAGCATGCTTCGAGGCTACGCGAGGATTTTTGCGGGACGGGAAACAGTTCGGTGGAGTGGGTGCGTCGGAGGCCGACGAACGTGGCGGTCGGGCTGGACATCGACCAGAAGACTCTGGATTGGGGCGGGCAGCGGCATGTTGCGTCGCTGACGGCGGAGCAGCAGGAGCGCGTGCAGTTGATCAATCGGAATGTGCTGACCCCCGGGAATGCGAAGGGGATGGATTGCATTCTGGCGATGAACTTCAGTTACTGGATTTTCGACACGCGGGCGTTGATGCGGGAGTACTTTCGGTCAGTGCATCGCTCGCTAGGGAAGGGAGGCGTGTTCTTTCTGGATTTTTATGGAGGGAGCGAGTCGATTCTCGAAGTCGAAGAGAAGCGTGCGATGAAGGGTTATACGTACGTGTGGGAGCAGGCGACATTCAACCCGATCACAAACAAGGTTCGGTGCTACATCCACTTCGAGTTTCCGGATGGGACGAAGATGGAGAGGGCGTTTCGGTATGACTGGCGGGTGTGGTCGCTGCCGGAGATTCGGGAGTTGCTCTCCGAGGCGGGGTTTGGAGAAGTGACGGTGTATTGGGAAGGGGATGACGGGAAGGGCGGCGGGAACGGGGTGTTCAGACCGACGATGAAGGGTGAGGCGTGCCAGACGTTTGTGTGCTATGTTGTCGCCGAGCGGGACAAGCGTGTCCTACGCTGAGGTTCGATGCAGGCACTGAGGAATCTGAGTTCGGACCTTGAGCCTCTGGCGCTGTTTCTCGCGAGCCAACTGGAGCGAGTGTCGGTGCGTTTTGATGAACACTTGCAGTGCGAGTTGCCGCCGGTGTCCGATTTGTGTGCGCATGTGGAGCGATACAGGGGGAAGATGCTGCGTCCGACGCTGGTGCTGCTGTGCGGGCTTGCGAGTTCGGCCGAACCCGATGCGCTGCGGTTGAACGATGGGCACATCACGCTGGCAGCAGTGAGCGAGATGGTGCATATGGCCACGCTGGTGCACGACGATGTGCTGGATGAAGCGGAGACGCGGCGGCGAGGGCAGACCGTCAACCGATTGCGGGGCAATGAAGCGGCGGTGATTCTGGGCGATTACCTGATCGCGGGGGCGTTTCATCTGTGCAGTCAGGTGAAGCAGCGCGAGGCTTCGCTGGTGGTGGGGCAGGCGAGCATGGATATGTGCGCTGGCGAACTGCTGCAGCTGCACAACCGGGAGAACTTTTCGATTGATGAACGGACGTATTACGAGATCGTGCGGCGCAAAACGGGCGCGCTGATCGCGGCAGCGTGCCGACTTGGGGCGATTGGGTCGGGCGCGAGTGCTGAGGTGTGCGACCTGTTCGAGCAGTTCGGGATGAGACTGGGGACGGCGTTTCAGATTCAGGATGATTTGCTTGATCTGACTGGGCGTGCTGCGGTGGTCGGGAAGGACACCGGCAAGGATCCGGAGAAGGGGAAACTCACGCTGCCGATGATTCATCATCTGTTGATGGCGACGGTGGATCAGCGGGCGCGGACGCTGGGCGTACTCGAGGATGTGGCGAGGCATGGGCCTGGCGCGGCGGTGGAACTCGCGACGGTGCTCGAGTCTACCGGGTCGGTCGCACACGCTAAGGGTGAGGCGAAAAGGCTGGTTGCGGAAGCGTGCGCGATGCTGAGCGCGATCGAGCCGAGCAAGGCGCGGGAACTGCTGGAGCATCTGGCGCGTGCGGCGGTGGATCGGGCGTATTGAGCCAGTTCAAGCCGGGCGAGGTGTGTGTGGGCTGAAGTGAGCGGTGAGACGGGGTTCGCCGCCATCGGTGCCAAACCGGACGCGCCAGGAGTGGGCAAGGACAATGCACCGTGGCGAAGCGCGGTGCTCGACGGCAAGCGCGAGATCGATAAGCAGGACGGTATCGTGTTGAACCACCGGGACGCTCAGAGTGCCTGGCGGTCCGTCGCACGTGCGCTGAACGAGCACCTGATGGAGCGTGTCATCGCGATGAGCGGACGAAATGCGGACAACAACGGGTTCCTGATCGCTGAGCGTGAAACCTTCGGGCATTGTCCAGCTGACTTCGAGGTCGAGTGGGCCGCCGAGGGGTGTGTTCACGGCTGCGCGTTCGGCGTGCGGAGGGATGCGGGCGACGGATTCGCCCGGGGCGGCGAGGCCTGAGATGCGTAGTTCGTTCGCAGCGTTTGAGAGTGGGTCGAACTGAATGATGCGATGGGCAGCGGTGTCGGCGATAAAGAGGCGAGTTGGCTTGGTTGCACTGGGCAGACGTTGAGCGAGGGCGACGCCCTGAGGCTGGTGAAGGGTCATTGGCGTGTGCAGGGTGGAGATGCTGCGGGCGCTGGGATCGATGATGCGGACAGCGTTGTTGTCGGTGTCGAGCGCGGCGACGAGGTTGGGTTCGATCCAGTCTGCAAGCGCGGTGGGCATGGCCAGGCGAGCATCGGGGAACACTCCATCGCGGTTGCCGATGACTGAGAGCGTGGTGCTGGCCCGCTCGGCGGGAGTGCCGATGATGGTGCGCACGGTGCGGGTGGCGAGTTCGGCTTCGCGAATCGCCGGGCCTTGGGCGTCTGCGACGATGATCCGCTTGCGATCCGGGGTGAGAAGGACGGCGGCAGGGCGCGCGAGTCTGGCGGCATCGGCGGGGCCATCGATGATGCCAGAGTCTCCGGTGCCGATGAATGGTTTGGCGACGAGAGTGGAGAGGTCCAGAGCCCAGACCTGATGCAGGCCGGTCATGGCGATGAAGAGTTTGTTGCGTGTCGGGTCGAGCGTGAGATCACTGGGTGTGTTGATTGGTTGATTTTCGCCGGAGGAACCGCCGAGGCGATCGGTTCCGGGGGTGCCGTCGCCGAGGAGCGTGCTGATGGTGTGATCGCGGAGATTTGCGCGAAGTATGCGGTGTGAGCCGGCGTCTGCGAAGTAGAGGAGTTCGCGTTCGGCGTCGAAGGCGAGGCCTCGGGGGCGCGAGATGCGAAGCGAGGCGGTGCCTTCGCGTTCGATGATCCAGGTGACTCGGCACGAGCCGGCATCATCTGGCCAGTCGGCGATGATGACGCGGCTTGAGTTGGTGTCGGAAATGAAGAGTCGGCCATCACGACCGATGCTGGGGGTCTGGGCGAGAACGGCCGTTGGCCAGCGCAGGCCAGACGGCGACACGAGCGGCTGTTCGGGAACAGCTTGAATCGCGGGGCTGATGGGGGCGACAGGGCTTGTGAGGCGCCCGAGGGTTCGCTCGAGAACTTCGCGTGTGTGTTCACCAGCGAGTTGGGCTGTGATGTTGCCAGCGGGGTCGATGAAGAGTGTGGATGGCAGGCGGCGGATGCTGAGCGCGCGTGCGATGCGGCCTTGGGTATCGAGCGCGATCGGGTGAGTGATGCCGGCTTCGAGGGTCGCGGCTCGCAGGACGCAGCGAGAGGCTGGCGCGCCGGGCGAAGGGACATGAACGCCGATGATGATGAGGCCTCGGTCGTGGTGGTGGCGCGCGAGGGAGGAGATCTGGAGGGCGTCGTGGATGCTTTCGAGGATTGCGCGATTCCAGAAGTGGACGATGACGGTGCGGCCTAGGAGGTCGGATGCGAGGGGAGGTTTGGCGATGATGTTGAGCCAACCGTCGCAAGCGTCAAGATGGGCCAGAGTTAGGGGCATGGCGTGCGCCAGTGTACACGGACCGGTGGTGGCGTGTGCCAAGGCAAAATGAAAGCGAACCCGGCGTGTGGTCCGGGTTCGCGGAGTGTGAAACAAAGATAAGGCGGGACGGGCCCGCAGTCGTCATGGACAGCCGAAGCTGAAGATCGAGAGGTAGATCTGCACGTCGAAGAAGTTGTACTCGCCGTCACCGTTCATGTCGGCCGAGGGCTGCTGATTGGAGAACGCGTCGAGGAAGTGCTGGATGTCGAAGAAGTCGAGCGAGCCGTCGCCGTTGCGATCGGGCTCGCAGGGGATCGGATCCTGGCAGGTGTAGACATCGAGCGAGACGGCGTCGATCGCGGCCTCGACGACGGATCCGCCGCCGGTGTCGTACGCGGTGAAGCGGATGCGGAACTGATCGGAAGGTTCGGGAAAGATGTCGTTGACGCGGAATGATTTGTAGATCCAGCCGCCGGAGACTTCGGGCCCGGTGGGGCCGACGACTTCGAGCATGGTCCATGTCGAGCCTGCGTTGTTGGAGACTTCGACTTCCATGATGTCGGATTGAGGGTTACCACCGAAGGTGTTGTGGAACCATCGGGCGTAGTTGATGAAGACGATGCCACCGGTGGCGTTCATATTCGGAGAGGTGAGGCGGACCCATCCGTTGTCGATGTCCGAGTCGCCGGCGCGGTTTGCGGTGAGGTAGCACTGACCGGAGCCGTCGTAGTCGGTTGCGGGGTCGCCGCGGGTACCGCCTCCGACGGGGACGCCGCGCTGCCAGAGGCCGTCGGTCGCGGTTGCGGAAGTGGTCCATCCGAGGTTGGTTTCGAAGGTGTCGTGGAAGGGTGTGGTCTGGTCGCTGACCGCGAGGGCGAAGTAGCCGCGTGTCGGCGCGGTGAGCGGGGCGAAGTAGAAGGTGGTGGTGGTGGATTCGGCCATGACCCAGTACTCGTAGCGCTGGCCACAGGTGAGGGCGGTGGTGATGAAGCGGTACTCGTTGGGCTGGCCGGTGGGCTGCCCGTTGATTGTTGTTTCCACGCCTTGTTCACTGCGGATGACGAGCCGCACGGACGACGGGATGAGCGTTGCGCCGACTTCGGTGACTGTGGCGACGATTTCGGTGCCTCCCGCGGGGTTGAGGGTTTGCGGCGGGGTGCCGACGTAGGCGAGTTCAAGGCGGTCGCCGTCGATGGCGTCGACACGGAGGACGAAGAGGCCTCGGTTGATATCGCTGACAATGACTGTGCCGGAGGGGAAATAGGGGTAGGAGCTCCACGCGCCATTGAAGGTTCGGCCGTCGTTGCCCGGGTAGGTGTCGAAGAACGCGATCTGGACGGGGCTTGTGGGGTCGGAGGCGTCGAAGACGCGCAGGCCGCTGGTGTAATTGGCCTCGAAGATGAACTGATCACGGACGTAGAGATTGTGATCGATAGCGGGAGTGTTGCTTGTGAAGGTGCCGACCTCGAATGGGCTGTTGATGTTGGAGATGTCGAAGATGCGTGTGGTCGTCGTAGGGACGAGGCCGTTGTCCTCGTCGAGTTCGTCGTTCAGGTACGCGTATTGCTTGTCTGGCGTGACCCAGACCTGGTGGCTGTAGGCGGGAGTGGAGTAGAGCAGTGTGGAGACGGTGAAGATGTTGTTCTTGTTGGTGACATCGACGATGCGGAGTCCGGTGTTGTTGAAGCCGCCGTTCTGGCCACTGGCGCAGAAGGCGATCTCACGTCCGGCGTAGGGGCCCTCGGTGTAGGTGACGACGCACGCATCGTGGACATACATGTTGGTCCAGCCATTGCCGATGGTCGGGCGTGTGGGGTCGGAGAGGTTGAGGTTGATCAGCCCGCCGTTGCCGATGTTGGCGCCGACGAGATAGAGCGTGCCGGCGTCCGGGTTGGAGACGATGTTGTGCGTGGTGGTGTGGCCGCCGGTCTGCTGATTGCGCAGGAGCGTGACCTGTCCGTTGTCGATGTTCGACAGGTCCATGACCTGGATGCCCGATCCACCCTCACTCACGCCATAGGCGATGTGGCCGAGGACCTTGACATCGTGCCAGAGGCTTGTGGGGCCTGGGATGGTCGTGAGGATGACGGGGTTGGTCGGGTCGGTGATTTCGACGAAGCCGAAGCCGGCGCGGAGGCCCATGATGGCGTACTCGCGGCCCGACGGCGAGACGTAGCCCCAGCAATCGTTGCCCGAGGACTGATTGCCCGCGAAGTTGTTGAGCGGAATCCATGACAGGAGCGTGATGCCGGTGGCGGCGAAGTTCTCGCCGCGTGGCACGGGGTCGCCCAGTTTCCAGACGGGGCCATACACCGGCGGTTCGAGTGTCATCAGTTTGCGGATGTCGTCATCGTGGGCCAGTGAGGAGGCAACGATGGCGGCGGCGGCGGCGCAGCCGACGATGGCGCGGGAGACAAAACGCGTTTTCAAGACTTTTCCCCTTCCGTTGGAAACCCCCAGCCCGACTCCTCGAAGATACCACAAACCAGATCGGCGTGTCAACCCGGTTGCTTGTGCGCGGCCAACCTGAGAAGATCACTGCATGAACATTGTCGTGTGTGCCTTCGTGCTCTTGTTCGCAGCGTCTACCTTGGGGTTGCAGGATTCACCTCCGCTCCTGCTGGTGGACACCGAGAAAGTCCCGCACGCCAGCATCGCGTGGGCGAAGGCCGATGGCAAGATGGCGAAGTACGAAAAGGATTTGCCCTACGCCTCCGATGCCGAGCGTGTCGCCATGGGCGCGAATGTGGAGGGCTTTGTCGCGGTGGGGGGCGCTCGACTGGCCAAGGGGGCCGGGCATCCGCGCGGGGCGGTGGTGCGTGTGGGCTTTTATAAACTCGACCCGACGCGGGCGTTTTTCGACCAGATCACGGCGGACTCGGCCATCGAGGTGACGCTGTCTGGCGTGGTGATGAACCAGCCCGCTCTGCCGCGGCGCGGCACGGTGGTGGCGCATGTCAAGTATGCACTCGAGGCGATGAAGTCCTGCCAGATCTCGTCGGACGCCTTCAATCTTTTTCTGACTTCCGCTGCGTCCGATACGCTCAACGGGCGCATCCGGCCGGGCTACGACACGCGGCTGGGGGCGCTCTCGGGGAGTGTCAAGGGCGACGGCGTGACGGAACTGGTCCGCGAGGCCGACGGGTCGATCACGATGCGGGCGCGGGTGCCGTACGCTCTGTTCAAGCACATCCTCGATCCGTGGCAGCGGGCCATTCCCGGCACGTTTATCGAGCCCCAGCACTTTCATCTGGAGTTCGAGATCCTCCCCGAGGCCGTCGCGCTCGAACTCGAGGCCGCCGGTCCCGAGACCTTGCCGCGTGATTGAGCGCGGCTTCTGCGCGAGGGCGTTGTTCAACCCAGCGCGCTTTCGATGTGCATGCCCATGCGCTGGTCGAAGAGCTGCTGGCTGAAGCGTTCGGCGTTCCTGCGGCAGGCGCTGGCGCTCGCCTTCATGCCTCGGGCCGCTTCGATGAGCGCGTCGGCGGTGTCTTCGGCGAAGAACGCCCCCGTCCTGCCCTCGACGACGGTATCGAGTGCCCCGCCCAGCGCGCGTGCCACGACGGGGCACCCGCACGCCTGGGCTTCGACCGCTGTGATGCCAAAGTCTTCGATCTGCGGAAAGATGAACGCCCCGGCCCGGCGGTAGAGGTTGCGCAGTGGTTCGTCGTCGATGCGTCCGGTGAACTCGATGAGTCCTTTGACGCCCGCGGCGTGCTTGCGGCTCATGGCGCGTGCGTGCGCGCGCAGGTAGGCGCTGTGCGAGCCTTCGCCGACGACGATCAGTCGCTGGCGGGCCTTGGCTGCGGCCTCGATGGCCAGATCCACGCGCTTGTAGGGTTCGAGCGCGCTGACCAGAAGCCAGAAGTCTTCGCGGTTGGTGGCCGCATCGGGCGTGAAGAAGTCGGTCCGCACCGGCGGGGGCACGACGTGGGCGTCGCGGTTGAAGCACCGCTCGATCTCGTGGCATGTGTGCGTGCTGTTGGCGATGAACGAGGAGACGTGGCGCGTGCCCGAGCGGTCAAAGGTCCGCAGTCGCTCGCCGTAGAGAGCCAGCCCGAGGCCGCGTGCGGCCCCCTTGGATCCGCCGCGACCATACGCGGCCGTCTGGCTCCAGAGGTAGCGTGCGGGGGTGTGGCAATAGCAGAGGTGGTTGACGCCCGGGGGCGGGCGCAGGTTCTTGATGAGGCCTGAGGAACTGCTCAGCAGCAGATCGACGGGCGCGTCTTCGTGCAGGCAGGCCACCCAGCCGGAGAGGTCGTTGACCATGGCCGGGTACAGCGGCAGCAGCCAGCGGCGTCCGGGGCCCGAGGCGCCGGGCAAGCGGCCAAGTTTGGCTTTGATGCGCGGCAGGGCGTCGATGGCGGGGCCGAAGTCCATGTCGCGGGCAAACAACGTCAGCAGAGCGGCGGGCGCGTGGTGGGCGCTGGCGTATGCGGCGAGGCGTTCGAGCACGGCTTCTCCGCCGCGGCGGGCCACGAGCCAGTCGCAGGCGAGCACGATGCGGCGGCGGCCGGTCTTTTTGTCGTCGCGTTTCTGGCGGTCGAACTTGAACGCACCCTGTCCCTGCTCGGGCGTTGGTTCATTGGCGAAGGGGCGGGGTGTGCTCATGGGTCGTCTACGATGGGCGATGCCCGACAAGCGTACCACACCCGCGCAGGACGTGCCGACCGATCCGGTGGCCCTCGCCCGGCGGCAGGCCAATCTCCCCGGGCTGGACTACCGCGCCGAGGCAGCGCGGCTGGGCCCCCCGCCGTGCCCGATCATCGACGCCCACGTCCATATCAACGGTCCGCGGGCGGCGGAGGTCCTGGCCGAGGTGGCGGAGGTCTACGGCATCGAGCGGTTCTACTCCCAGACGCCGATTCACCGGGCTGCGGAGGTGCGGGCGGTGCTGGGCGAGCGGGTGCGGTTCGTCGCGGTGCCCGATTATGCCTCGGCCGAGCCGGGGCATGCCTTGCGCGCGGGGTTTGTCGAGGGGCTCGAGCGGTGGGCGGGCGAGTTCGGGGCGCGGATGTTCAAACTCTGGGCTGCGCCGCGTTTTCGCGACTACGCGGAGCGGGCCGGGCTGCCGATCAACGAGATCGTTCCCATCGACAGCCACTGGCGACAGGTGGTGGCGCGGCGCGGGGAGCAGCTGGGCATGATGATGATGGTGCATGTGGCCGACCCGGACACATGGTTTGCCACCGATTATGCCGATGCGGGCCGCTACGGGCGTAAGAGCGACCACTACGCTCCGTTTGAGCGCGTCCTGCGGGCGTGGCCGAACGGCTGTCTGGCGGCGCACATGGCCGGGAGCCCGGAGGATCTGTCGCGGCTGAGCGGGCTGCTCGACCGCTGGCCGAACCTGATCATCGACACGAGCGCGACGCGGTGGATGGTGCGTGAACTGAGCCGCCATCCGCGGGCGGAGCTGGTTGATTTCTTCGAGCGCTCTCGCGGGCGCGTGCTGTTCGGCTCGGACATTGTGGCGAGCGAGGACCACCTGGGCTCGGGCGGCGACGGGCGGTACGGGGCGAGCCTGGCAGCGAGCGAGGCCGACGCCTTTGACCTGTATGCCAGCCGCTACTGGGCCTTGCGGACGATGCTGGAGACGGCGTACGACGGCCCGTCGAACATCGCCGACCCGGACCTGATGAAACTCGACCCCGTCGGCGCCGGGCCGCTGTCGGCCCCGAGGTTGGTCGGGCGCAGTCTGTCGCCGGAGCTCCTGGGGGTGCTGTATCGCGGGGCCTGCGCTGCGACGCTTGACGCCTGGTACGAGTCGAAGACGAGTTGAGCCGGGCCGCAGGCGGCCAGCGTGCGCACGGCGGCGTGCGGGCGGGCGCGTGGTGAGGCTGGGCGCAGGAATTGCGGCACCTTTCTGAGGGATCCGCGACCCGGAGGGTCCGCACACGGACCAAACATGGGCTGGCGTGCGTCCGATGCCGTTTATTGGTGCGCCAGGGCCGAAAAACGGCGATTCCGGACCGGGCGGGACGACGCAACGTCGTGATCAGCGCGATTCTCGGTCATAATTCATCGATGAAACATCATCT
>JAANMU010000044.1_pt1 | contig 136532 bp, 96 predicted proteins | sample 7279701 | NCBI WGS metagenome assembly JAANMU01 (sample SAMN14094539, study PRJNA606508) | bioreactor metagenome | isolation source: A lab-scale SPAN reactor treating ammonium-rich wastewater day 57 | place: Ireland: Galway | collected 2017-03-13
CACAGACAATCCGTGGGAATTCGTGCTGATGCTGGAAGGCTCGCTCGTATTGGCGGGGGCAGCCGTTCGCCGTCTGGGAACAGGCGGCGACACCAAAGCCGTGTTCCCCTTCACAGTCCGAGCTGCGGACGTCGGGTTCACGTCTGCCGGCAGGGATGAAAGCGCCGCGTCACGCGGTGAACTGTGGATGCCGCTCTGGGAGCGTCCTTCCTCGCTGGCCGAGATCACGATGCTCTTCGGTGAAGGACGCGCCGAGGTCTGCGGGCGACCGGTACGCGACGCCGTGACCTTTGCCCGCGCGGCCGCGACCCTCGGTGTTGACCGAGGAATCACAGTGTTCGCGCGAACTAGTCTCCTCAAACGAAGCGGCAAAGCGTTCCTCGCAACCCCTGCCGGTCGGATTGTCGTTCGGGAGCAACGGAACGCCGACCTCCTCCGCGAGATCGACCCGTGGCTCGATTCCTTCCGTAGTGCGTGCTCCAGCGACAACGTGCCCGCACGCTTCACCGCTGCATTACGCGGCATCGACGCCGCGATCTTTGATTTCTGCCGCTACGGCGGGGCGAATCACTTCGCCGACATACTCATCGCCCTCGGTCGTGCTGAGCGTGAGATGGCCCTGACGCCCGGCAAGATCGGGCAGAGCAAGACGAAGGTCACCCCGATCGCCGGGCTCTCCTTCGCGTGGGTCCGCGCGGCGGCGGGGACCGGGGGCGGACCCGAGAGCGCCCCGATCGGCACGGCCGAACTCGATCACGAGTTTCAGATCGCTCTTGCCCTCGCTGGGATGGGTGCCGCTCCAGACAAAGAGTGCAAGGTCGGGCCGCTGCGCACGAACCTTGAACCTTTTTCGACCTGGTACAACCGCAGTGAGCAGCGGACCGGGGCCAAGTGGGCCGAGAAAAACCGCGCTGTCGTCTGGAACGCCGCCGACCTTGCGGCCAATCTCGCGGCTGTGCTCACGCGCCGGGTCATGGACGGCCATCGCAACGGCTGCCAGAACCTGCCGCTGGGGCCCGCCCGCGCCAGCCTCGCCGCGTCGACCGCGGCCATCAGCGCGTTTCTGAGGGGCGAACTGGACGAACGCCGGGTCGTCGACCTGCTGTGGGGCCTGATGCTGGCAGACCGGCCGAACTCGGCTTGCAACGGGCAGGGCTTGCCCATCTGTGGCGCTTCTTTCGATGAGCATGTGTCCCAACTCCCGCCGCTCTACTGCCTGCTCAAACTGCTCTTTTTGCCCCGAGATCTCGTCGTAACTCAGTCCCGGGCCGGGACCATCTGGAACCTTGCTCCCAGCGACGAGCGCCGGACGCACCGCATCCGCCCCGAGCCTGCCGTTCTCGCGCTGCTCCGTTCAGGCCGTGTGGGCGAGGCCGCGGCGATCGCGATGCGCCGCCTGCGCGCCTCGGGCCTGACGCCTCTGCCGCACCGGCGTTCGGGCGGGCCATCGCGCGATGATGTGTGGCGCGAGGCCCGCCTGACACCGCGCGAGGGCCAGCGGCTGGCCGCAGCCCTGCTCATCCCCATCGACTCCAAAGCCATCAACACCCTCGTCCACGCCATCACGCGCGGCGACGACTTCGACCTGAGACACGAATCGCCGGACGAATCCTGCGATCACCATGCCCACGCGGCCGCAGCCATGCCCACCACACCCACCACGGAGTCCTGACCCATGCCCACTGCCACACAAACGATCGACTACGCCGCGCTCGCTCAGGCCCCGCGCCTGCTGATGGAGTGTGAACTCAAGCCCGTCCAGGGTGACCGCTTCCAGTCCACGGGTTTTGCCGACCTCGGCCCCGCGCGATACCAGCGTCCCGACGGCACGGAGATGCTGCTCGTCGAATCGGCTCAGTCGGTGGCCAACCGGCTCGAAGCCGCCATCTGGGACGATGCGAGCGACGAACTGATCGCGGAACTCAAAGGCCTGCCGTACATCGTGGTCAGGAAGGGCGACAAGAACCTCACCAACTCGATCCTCGAAGCCCACCGCATCAACTCGCCCTACATTCTCGAAGGCGGCGACAAAAGTGTGTTTGACAAGATCAAGAATGAAGCCGCCGGGTCGGAGACCGGTCCGTTCCGTCCGCGCGATCTGGCCACACTTGTGTTCAAGTACGACCCGAACGCGGTGCTCCACGGCGTGTTCATTGCCAAGAGCGAACTCGCTGGCGGGCGTCTCCGCATGACCCGCCTCGTCAGTGGTTTCATCGAAGCCGAGGGTGTGCGCGAAGCTGCCAGCGGTGGTGTCAAGAACGACCGTGTCGGCCCGTCGGGCGATACCGCCAAGGGCTTCGGCAACGTCCCCTTCCATCGTTCCGAGTTCGTCGCCGCTTCCACCAAGGCCTACTTCAACCTCGATCTCGCCCTGCTCCGCGGCTACGGCCTGAGCGATGAGGCTAACCATTTGCTCATCGCCCTCGCCCTGTTCAAGATCCGCAGGTTTCTCAGCACCGGACTTCGCCTGCGGAGCGCGTGCGATCTCGAACCCGCGGGCGACGGGCTGAAGGCGACGCGCCCCGACACGTTCGTCATCCCGAGCCAATCCGACTTGCTCAACGAGTGCAGGAGCCTCATCGGCAAGTGCAGCAGTTCCTTTGCCAATCCCTCTATCACGATCGTCGAATGGAAACCGCCGAAGGCGGGGGGTGGCAATCAGGGGACGGGTAACGATGAACGCGGTGGCACGAATAAGGCCGTCAAATGATCGCCATCTCCTTCACGTTCCCCGCCGGCCGCTACCACGCCACGCCATGGGGGCGGCACGTCAACGAGGGCAGTGTTGAATGGCCGCCTTCGCCGTGGCGGCTGCTGCGTTCGCTCGTCGCGGTCTGGAAGCGCACGCTGCCGGACATCTCCGAAGCCCAGATCAAGCCGATCTTCGAGGTGCTCGCCGCCTCGCCGCCGCGTTTCGTCCTCCCGCCCGCCTCGACCGGGCACACGCGGCACTACATGCCGTGGTACAAGAAGGGGCCAGACGATCGAACGCTTGTCTTTGATGCCTTCGTCGCGCTCAATCCGAACGAGTCGGCCGTCGTCGCCGCGTGGCCGGATGCAACACTCAACGATGCTCAGCGCGACCTGCTCTGGCGTGTGCTCACCAATCTCAACTTCCTTGGGCGCGCCGAATCGTGGTGCCAGGCCCGCATGCTCACCGACGATGAAGCGGCATCAGCACTCGAAGATGGCGACCGCCACCATGCCACACCAATCGACCCGCACCCCGACCCCCACGCCGATCCAGCAGAGCGCCGCGACCTCGAACTCGTCCGCACCCTCTGCCCCGACCCCGCGACGGCGTTCGGCGACGAGCATGTGACCGAGATCCAGACGACGACCCAGGTCCGCCGCGCCGTCTACGACCCCAACTGGCACCTGTGCATGGAGACGCTCCGGCTGCACAAGCAGAAATGGTCCGACCCGCCGGGCAGCATGTGGGTGACGTACACCCGCCCGCGCGATTGCTTCGAGGTCCGGCCGATGATGCGTTGGGCGCCTCGCCGCACGCGCACCCTTGAGTCCCGCCCTCAGATCGCCCGCTTTGCCCTCGACTCGGCGGTCCTGCCGCTCGTGACCGACACCCTGCCGATCGCCGAAGCCGCGCGCCGCGCGCTCATGAGCCTCTACGGCCGCCAGAACCAGCATGACAGCGGCCGGTCGCCAACCTTTGCGGGCAAGGATGAGTGCGGGACGCCCCTCGCGGGCCACCGTCACGCGTACTTCCTGCCGACCGATGAAGACGATGACGGACGCCTCGACCATCTCAGCGTCTACGCCGCCGACGGGTTCAGCGTGGGCGAGGTCCGCGCGATGGAGAGCCTGCGCGAGATCAGGCGCTTTGGCGACCGCTCAGAGCGTCCCCCTCTGCGTGTCCTGTTGCTGGGCACACGCTCGGCGGGCGAGCAGGCGTCTGTTCCGCTCGGGCCATCGCGTGTCTGGATCTCCGCGACGCCGTATCTTGTCACGCGCCACGCCCGGACCCGTGGCCCGCACAGGGTGGACCTGCGCGACCGCGCCTCGTGCGAAGCGTTCTTCAGGGCCGACATCCTGGCGCAACTGCGCTCATCCCGCCCCGACCTGAGCGTGCTGCTCGGAGACGTGCGCATCGAGCCGCTCTATGGCGAGCACGGGCGCTTCATGCTGCCCGTCGGCCCCGTCGGCACCTGCTCGCGATCGCTCCGCCCGCTCCAGTTCAGGCGTTTTCGCAGCAAGGCTGCGGACGACGGCGGGCGTCGCATGGCGGGTGCTTTCCGTCTGACGTTTCCCGAGCCTGTGCGGGGCCCGATCGCGCTGGGGCACTCATCGCACTTTGGCATGGGGTTGTTTGCGGGGTCTTCGCCGGGCATGATCGCGGGCAGCGCGGCCGCCCGGTGTGGTGCGGCAGAGTGAGCCAGTGGTCCTTATGACGGGTCAGCCCTCGCGCCGGCCCGCACGACACCTTGACAACCGAAGACCATCGAATGATCCGCGAGCGTGATGGTGGTGGAGGGGGGTCTGGGGCACGCTCGCGGGCTTCGGAGAGTAAGGAGTTATGAGTTGTTCCTGATGCGGTTGCTGGCCATGAAACACCAGTCCCGAACCCCACGCTCGCGTGACGGCACGCAAGCGCGTGCTTATGCTGCACTTGCGAGTGCGGCCCCTTCCGCGGCTCAAACGCCGCGGCCCCATTGAAGCATCGCAGGGTCGCCGTGATACGACAGCATGACTTTGCCTTCCGCGGCTCAAACGCCGCGGCCCCATTGAAGCCCAGTCTCGGTCTGGGGGCACGCTGGGAAATGGCGCCTTCCGCGGCTCAAACGCCGCGGCCCCATTGAAGCCTTGCCGCCTGGACTTCATGGTCGAAGCAGACAGTGCCCTTCCGCGGCTCAAACGCCGCGGCCCCATTGAAGCCCGTAGGTGCCGCGCTCGCTGGCCATGCGCACATACGCCTTCCGCGGCTCAAACGCCGCGGCCCCATTGAAGCGTCTGCGACGACTACGCCGCCCCGCTTGCCTTTTGCCCCTTCCGCGGCTCAAACGCCGCGGCCCCATTGAAGCGTGACCAGTCCAGACAATCTTGATCCGAATGTTGCTCCTTCCGCGGCTCAAACGCCGCGGCCCCATTGAAGCTGATTGTCGTTGCATACTGCAAATGTGTCTTCGCCCTTCCGCGGCTCAAACGCCGCGGCCCCATTGAAGCGATCGCATGCGGGAACCCGACTGGTCGTTAATCTCCCTTCCGCGGCTCAAACGCCGCGGCCCCATTGAAGCTGCCCGCCAAACGCGAGATAAGCGATGGTTCCGAACCTTCCGCGGCTCAAACGCCGCGGCCCCATTGAAGCCGGAGTACCCTACGCTTGGTCATCCTTCCGATGCACCTTCCGCGGCTCAAACGCCGCGGCCCCATTGAAGCATTTCGACCCGAATCTCTGACAGTACGCCGCAGATTTCCCTTCCGCGGCTCAAACGCCGCGGCCCCATTGAAGCTTCTCAACTCGATCGCTTGCGACATTGCTTCAATACCTTCCGCGGCTCAAACGCCGCGGCCCCATTGAAGCTCAGTGTATCGCGATCAAGATTTGATCGACATTTCCCCTTCCGCGGCTCAAACGCCGCGGCCCCATTGAAGCTCCTGCCAGCAAGTGCCCGAAAAGGTACAGATAAGGGCCTTCCGCGGCTCAAACGCCGCGGCCCCATTGAAGGTCTCAAGCGTGAAGGCATCGACGTCTGGCGTAAGCCCTTCCGCGGCTCAAACGCCGCGGCCCCATTGAAGGGGAGCCTGGCCAGAGAGCACCGCCTCGACCGCCTTCCTTCCGCGGCTCAAACGCCGCGGCCCCATTGAAGGAAGACCCGGCCGACCGCGCGAGAGAAGATCCTCGTCCTTCCGCGGCTCAAACGCCGCGGCCCCATTGAAGGGCATCCTTCAGGCACGCAATGTGCATGTCGGCACCCCTTCCGCGGCTCAAACGCCGCGGCCCCATTGAAGGAGAAGCAGCCTGGCTCTACTGCTGTCGAGAGTGGTCCTTCCGCGGCTCAAACGCCGCGGCCCCATTGAAGCCGATGGATGGCCGGGAACGTGGCGGTTGAATCGGCCTTCCGCGGCTCAAACGCCGCGGCCCCATTGAAGCTCGTCGATGTGGTCGCTCTGGCCTGCGGTCGAGTGCCCTTCCGCGGCTCAAACGCCGCGGCCCCATTGAAGCAGCTGCGAATAGCGCAGGATCGCGTCGAAGTCGCCCCCTTCCGCGGCTCAAACGCCGCGGCCCCATTGAAGCAAGATGGGCGGCTGGAAGCCGCCCCCCCAAGGAGTGAGTGCTTTCCTTCAGTGCCTAGTGCCCAGTGCCTAGTGCCCAGTGCCTAGTTGATAGATCCTGGTGTCTAATTCCTAATGCCTCAAGCCTCCTGCCTTCCAGCAGGTCCGACATAAAAACGCCCCTGGTGCGGCGTGCGGGCCGATCGCGCAACAACCGGCACGCTTGATCGAGGGTCTTGGCCGCGCCACCGACAAGAGATGTGGCCACGCGCAGAGTCGACGTGGCCACGCGCGGAGCCGGTGTGGGCACGCGCAGAGCAGATGTGGCCATGTGCAGAATCGATGTGGCCACGCGCAGAGTCGACGTGGCCACGCGCAGAGCCGGTGAAGCCGCGCGCAGAAGAATTGCAACCACGCGCAGAGCAATTGTGACCACGCCCCCCGCCGCCCAGACCCGCTCCGCCGCTTACTCCTCCATCTCGCCCACGTCGATCTGCGACCAGTCGATCTCCGTCGCCGCCTCGCGCACCGCGTCGATCACCGCTGCCGCGTCGGCCTCGTCGGCGGCTCGCACCAGCACGCGCACCATCCCCGGCGCTTCGGTTCGAAAGCCCGCCGTCAGTCCCCCCACCGCGCGGGCCTCGATGCCGTGCTCGGCCAGCGCCGCGACGATCAGGTTCGCCTCGATCTCGCTGGGCACCTTGGCCGCTTCGACAAGCTCGGGGCCCGTTTCGCCGGACATCGGACCTTGATCGCCAGTCGGCATCGCCATGCTCCTTGTCCGCGTTCGCGGGATCGCAAGACAGTAGCCGCCGCCGCCCGATCAGAATCGTACAATCGCCCGCATGACGCCCCCCGCACGCATCGCCCGCCTCTCACCGCTGCTCGCGGGACAGATCGCCGCCGGAGAAGTCATCGAGCGCCCCGCCAGCGTCGTCAAGGAACTGGTCGAAAACGCCATCGACGCGGGCAGCACGCGCATCACCATCGAACTCGAAGGCGGCGGCGTCGAACTCGTGCGCGTGTCCGACGACGGCAGCGGCATCGACCCCGATGACCTGCCGCTGGCGCTGGCACCCCACGCCACCAGCAAGGTGCGCACCGCCGAAGACCTTGACCGCATCATGACCATGGGCTTTCGCGGCGAAGCCCTCGCGTCGATCGCGTCGGTCGCGCGCGTGCGCCTGACCACACGCACCCGCCAGAGCCGCCAGGCCTGGACCATCAGCACCGAAGGAAGCAGTTGCAGCCCCGCCGCGCCGGCCGCTGCGCCGCCGGGCACCAGCATCGAGGTCCGCAACCTTTTCTATAACACCCCCGCGCGGCGCAAGTTCCTCCGCACGCCCGCGACCGAGCAGGGCCGCTGCCTCGAATGGATCACCAACCTGGCGCTGGCGCACCCCGCGATTGGCTTTGTCGCGCGCTGCGACGGGAAGATTCGCATCGAGTGCGACGCGGGCCAGTCGCCGCGACAGCGCGTGCTGGCGCTGCTCGGGGCCGAGCTCGAGCCGCAACTGATCGAAGTCGCCCTCGACAGCCAGCACGACGCGCGCGGACTCGCGCTGTGGGGCCTCATCGGCAGGCCCGCCGTCGCCCGCGCGACCGCCAGCCACCAGCACGTCTTTCTCAACGGCCGCACCATCCGCGACCGCACCATCGCCCACGCGATCAAGGAAGCCTACCGCGGGCTGACCGAACCGGGGCGCTTTGCGACCGCGGTGCTCATGCTCGACCTGCCGCCGGGCGCGGTCGATGTCAACGTCCACCCGGCCAAACTCGAAGTGCGCTTCCGCGATCAGTCCATGATCCATCAGGCCGTGCTGCACGCGCTGCGCGACGCCCTCCGCGCGGCCGACCTGACGCCCGCCGCGGGCGGGGCGGCATTGTTCGGCTCGCGCGCGCATCACAGCGCAGCCCTGCCGGGGACGGGACTGGCGCCGTCAGGCGCGCACACTGCTCCATCAGGTCCACAGGCGGTGCGGGCCGATTCAGTCATCGCCCCGCCGGGCTCGGGCTTTGCACTGCGCTCGGCCCAGGCCTTCGTCGAGCACCTGCGCGCCGGGCCGATGCCCAGCCCCAGCGCGATCCGCGATGCGCTGGCCGCCGATGAGCCCCGCGCGATCGACGCTTCGCCATCAGAGTCTTCGCATGCCAACCGCGACGAGCGCCCGCTGCCCGTCGTTCGGCCCGTCGAGCGCGTGCTGGCCGTGCACAACACCTATCTCGTGACGCAGGACGAACGCGGGCTTGTCATCATCGACCAGCACGCCCTGCACGAGCGCATCATGTACGAACGCCTGTGGCAGCGCCTCGGCTCGGGAGCGCTCGAAAGCCAGAAACTGCTCGCGCCCATCGCCGTCGCGGCCAGCGCGCGGCAGATCGAGGCCGTCGAACGCCTCGGGCCGCTCCTGGCCCGCTGCGGCATCGAGATCCAGTTTCTCGGGCCCGCCGCCATCGGCATCGGCGCGTTCCCCACGCTGCTCTTTCAACGCGGCGTGGACCCGGTTGAGTTCACAGCGTCGCTGCTTGAACGCGCCGAGCGCGACGAGATGCCCGTGAGCGAAGAAGAAGCCCTGCACGAAGTCCTCGACATGATGGCCTGCAAGGCCGCCGTCAAGGCCGGCGACAAACTCGCCGACGAAGAACTGCGCGAACTGCTCAGTATGCGCGAAGAGGTCGAACGCTCAGCCGCCTGCCCGCACGGCCGGCCCACGACCGTGCGCGTCACCATCGATCAGCTCGAGAAACTCTTTCACCGGCGCTAGCGATCGCCCACACGCGCCAGGCACGCCGCGAGCACTTCATCGACCCCGATCCGCTCCATCAGCGCCACATTGGCCGCGCGCTTGTGGTCGAGCTCATCGCTGGGCGCAATGTGCTGGATCACGTCCCGCTCACGCTGGTACGGCCCCACGCGGGCCACGTCCGTCGGCCCATACAGCGCCACGATCGGGCGATCAAAGCCGACGGCCATGTGCAGCGCCGCCGAATCGTTGGCCACCACCAGTCGCGAACGCTCGATGATCGCCATCGTCTGCCCGATGCTCGTGCGCCCGACCAGAGACGTGAGGCGCGGCTCGCGCGCGGCAAGCGCCGAAAGCGCCCCGCACTGGTCTTCCTCGCCCGCAGCGCCGATGATCGTGATCGGTTCATTCGTCTGGCTCAGCAATCGTTCGGCCAGGGCCGCGAAACGCTCGATCGGCCAGCGCTTGGCCGCCCATCGGCTCGTCGGCGCCAGCACAATGCCGACCTCGGGCACCAGCGTGCGGGCCGCCTGCTGATCCTCAGCCGCCGCGTACAGCCGCATGTCACGCTCCGGCGCAATTCCCGCCCGCTCGACCAGCCCGAGCATGCGATCAACCGTGTGCATCGAACGATCCAGCGCATACTTATGCGTGTAGAAGATCCATGCGCATTCCTGCGCATTGGCGTAGCCGATGCGATACTGCGCGCCGCTCAGCCATCCGAAGAATCCGCTTCGCACAAGCCCCTGCGCATCGACGACCATCTCATACCCCGCCCGTCGCAGCGACCGCGACCACAACCGGGCTTCGCCCAGGCGCCCTCGCTTCATCGCCCGCCCCAGCCGCGCTCTGGCAAACGGCACCACACTGTTCAGCGCCGGATGAGCCTTGACCGCATCGACAAACGAATCCTGCACCATCCAGTCAATGGAGGCCCGCGGATACGCCTGCCTCAGCGACACCAGCACAGGCACCGTGCGACACACATCGCCCAGCGCGCTGGGCCTGATGAGCAGGATCTTCGTAGGTTGGTCAGTGCTGGCGTGGGTCATCGGGCTCGGCACGATCGTATCGACCGCGCACCCTGCACGCTGCACCTAGGCCGTCAGTGCCCGCGCGACTTCCGAGAGTGTCGTCCGACCCTCGCGCACCTTGCGGAACCCATCGGCCCGCAGTACCGTCAGGTGTCCCTGCCGCAGCGCCTCAGCCGCAATGTCCGGGGCGTTGCGCCGGTGCATGATCATGTCGCGCAGTTCGTGCGTCAGACTCAGCAGTTCGTACACACCAACGCGCCCGCGATAGCCCGTATTGCGACATGCTCGGCACCCGCGCCCGCGCGTGAGCATCCCAGCTTTGGGTAACTCAAAATCGGGCGGAATCTCATCGGCCTCGGGCTTGTACGGCTCGCCGCACTCCTCGCAGATCCGCCGCACCAGACGCTGGGCCATCACGCCCTCGACCGACGACGACACCAGGAAAGGCTCGACGCCCATGTCCAGCAGTCGCGTTGTCGCGCCCGACGAATCGTTCGTGTGCAGCGTGCTGAACACCATGTGCCCTGTCAGCGACGCCTGGATCGCAACCTCGGCCGTTTCCTTGTCGCGGATCTCCCCCACCATCACCACATCGGGGTCGTGACGCAGAATCGACCGCAGCCCAGCCGCAAACGTCAGGCCGGTCTTGATGTTCACCTGGATCTGGTTCACCCCCGCGACGTGATACTCCACCGGATCTTCGACGGTAATGACCTTCACCGCGTCGGTCACGATTCGGTTCAGACTCGCGTACAGCGTTGTTGACTTGCCCGAACCGGTCGGCCCCGTCACCAGCACAATGCCGTGCGGCCGAGTGATCAGCCGGTCCCACCGCGTCTGCGTCGCCGAGTCCATGCCAAGATCGTCCAGCGAGAGCAGCACCGCGGTCTTGCTCAGCACGCGCAGCACCACACCCTCGCCGAAGAGCATCGGAATCACGCTCATGCGCAGGTCATACTCAGCCGTCGGGGTGTTGGGCGCCCGATGCACGAATGTGATCCGCCCGTCCTGCGGCTTGCGCTTCTCGGCGATGTTCAGGCTCGACATGATCTTGAGGCGACTGACAATCGCCGCACCGAACCGATTGATCGTCGCAGGCACATTGGCCTTCTGCAGCACGCCGTCGATGCGATAACGCACGATCAACTCGCCCTCATACGGCTCGATGTGCACGTCGGTCGCACGCTCGTTGATCGCTTCGGAAAGAATGTCGTTGACGAGCTTGATGACCGACGCTTCCTGCGCCTGCTCGATTTCTTCGGCATCACCGCCGGTGATCTGCGCCTGCTCGTCCTTGTCGGCCGACAACTGTTCGAGCGTGTCGCCGCCCACGCCGTAGTGCAGCCTGATGAACTTGCTCAGTTCCTCTTCGTCGGCCAGCACCAGTTCGATCGAGCACCCTGTCAGCAGTCGAAGTTCATCCAGCGCCGTGATCTCGAACGGGTCGCTCGTCGCTATCGTCAGCGTGCCGTTGTGCCGATCGATCGGGACGCAACTCTGCCGGTACACCAGCTTCGGAGGCAGCATCGACAGCACGCCACGATCGGGCGCGATCATCGCCAGATCAACCACAGGCATCTGGAACTGGTCGCCCAGAGACTGGAGCACCTGCGCCCGCGAGACAAACCGCAGCCGCACAAGCACCCGGTCGAGCCGCTCGCCGCTCTCGCGCTGCTCGGCCAACGCACGCTCGAGTTGCTCGCGCGTGATCAACCCCTTTTCGACCAGAATCAGCCCAATGCCCATCTTGCTTACACCCTACCAGACTCCGCGCTCCAAGTTCCACACTTTTCGTCACAATCCCGTCACTTCTACCGCGACAAAGTCCGGCCGCTGACATCAACCCGGGTAGGTCGCGCTCGTGCGGTCTGTCTCCCACACCGTCATCGACACAAGCGAAGCGTTCGGATCAGCCTCCGCGATCCGTGGCTCAAGAAGCCTGAAAAACACCCGGGCCATGTTTTCGACCGAAGGATTCACCCCCGAATTGGGTGCAAACTCCGCAGTATCACAATTCAGGTTCGTGTGGTCGAACCGGTCCAAGATTGTCTCCTTGACCAGTTCCTCGATCCGAGACACCGGCATGGGGGATGCCGTGACCTGAACCCTCACACAAGGCTCAATCTGATAATTGTGCCCGTGACCGTTCGGGTTGTTGCAGTGACCGAAGATACGGCGATTCTCCTCATCGCTCAGCGCACCGACATGCAACCGATGCGCAGCCGCGAAATCGAACCGCACGCGAACGTGCGCCCACTCCCCTGTTTCATGCACTGGCATTTCGTATGCATGATACGGACTCAGACGCCACCGCAATGTCTCGGCTCCGGCAAGATGGGCAATCCGAACCGCCTCGACGAGCCGCGGCATCAATGTCGCCGGATGAACGGTCGGAGTGTTCTCGCAGGCATCGGCAATGATCGGGACAAGCATGGTGCGGACAATTCTGTCGATCTCACGGATATCGACCAGGTATCCTGTCAGTGGGTCGGGCTCGCCGCGGCAGGTCAGGTCGATCTCGTAGTATCTCCCGAGCCCATGCATCGCCGGGATGCAGGCCGAGCCGTTGACCCCTGATGTTTCGCCTCCGGGGTTGATTGAGAATCGAACTGTGCGTCTGAGTCGAGCCATGTGTCGAAGTCTATCAGGCGAACCATGCCTTCCCTGAACCCCTGAATGGAGAACTCGATGATCCTGCGATTCGCTCACTTTGTTGCTGCCCTCGCAGTTGTAATGGCCTTGCCATCGTGCAGCGCCCGCAAGGTGCAGCCCTCCGAACTGCCCGCAGGCGGTGCGCCCAATGTTCTGACGCACACGATGACGCGCATCGACGGCACGTCCGAGTCGTTGCGTCGCTACGAGGGCAAGGTGGTGATGATTGTCAATGTGGCGAGTCGTTGCGGCTTGACGCCTCAGTATGAACAACTCGAAGCTCTTTATCGCGAGCACAAGGACGAGGGATTCGTCGTGCTCGGGTTTCCGGCCAACGAGTTCATGGGACAGGAGCCGGGCACGAACGAGGAAATCGCAGCCTTCTGCACCGAGCGCTTTGACGTGACCTTCCCGATGTTTGAGAAGATTGTCTGCAAGGGCGAGGGGGCACATCCTCTGTTTGCTGAACTGGCATCTCTCAGCGCCGAGCCGAGTTGGAACTTCACCAAGTACCTGATTGACCGTCAGGGGCATCTGGTCGAACGCATCGACCCGCGGACCAAGCCCGATGACGCTCAGGTTGTGGAATCAATCCGCACGCTGCTTGAAGGTTGACGAGTTGGTTGAGATGTTGCCGATACTGGAGCCAGATGCCGAGTTTTGAATACACAGCGGTAACGTCAGCCGGAACGCGTGTCGAGGGTGTCCTCGCTGCGGCGAGCGATGCAGCTGTGCTTGCCGAGCTCGAAGCCAAGCAGTTGACGGCCTTGCGGGTCGAGGAGCAGGTCGAATCGCGAGGGTTTCGGCGCGGACTCTCGGCCGCCAAACTCGCGCGGGCATACACCCAGCTCTCAGACCTGATGCGAGCAGGCGTACCGATCATGCGTTCGTTGTCGCTGCTGGGCAGATCAAAGAGTGACAAGAAACTTGCAGCCGTGTTTCGCAAACTTGCAGAGCACGTATCCGACGGCGGCGAGATCTCCGATGGCATGGAACTTCAGCCGGACGTGTTCCCTCGCATTCACATCGCCATGATCCGGGCGGGTGAAAGAGGCGGATTTCTCGAACAGGTTTTCGCTCGACTCGGGCAGTTTGTGCAGGCGCAAGCAGAATTGCGAGGTAAAGTCGTCGGCAACATGATCTATCCGTGCGTGCTCATTGGGGTGGGCATCACGCTGCTGGCGGTCATCTTCATCGTCTTTGTGCCGCAGTTCGAATCGAACTTCGAGGGTCTCAAGAGTCAAGGTGAGTTGCCCGCGCTGACCTCTGCTTTGTTCTTCGTCAGCCACGCGCTTGGGCGCTACGGCGTGTTCACCGCAATCGGGCTCATCGCACTGGCGGCGGTGGTGTGGCGCGTCACGCGCAGGCCCGATGTGCGGCGAACCCTGGTGGTGCTTCGCAATCGCATCCCCATTGCAGGCACCTTGACGCGGTCGCTCGCAGCTGCCAGATTCTGTCGCATGCTCGGGACGATGGAGGCCAATGGAGTCCCTCTGCTTGCCGCCATGCAGATTGCTCGTGAGGCAGCGGGAAATGTCCTCATGGAGGAAGCAATAGACAAGGCGGTTGAATCGGTTCGGGCGGGTGAACCCCTCGCTCCCCCATTGGCCCAGAGCGGGATGTTCGAGGAGGACGTCATCGAGATGATTTCGGTCGGTGAGGCGGCTGGCAACGTTGACGAGGTGATGCTTGGGATCGCGGAGACGATTGAGTCGCGCATCAATCGAATGCTGGATACGGCAGTCCGGTTGATCGAGCCTCTGATGCTTCTGATGATCGCGAGCGTCGTGGTACTGGTGGCGATTGCCCTGCTGCTTCCGATGCTCAAGATGAGTGCCGGTTTGTAACGGGAATGTACCAGATGTTGTGGTGCATGTTCCTTCAGGGTTAATTTGCAGTGGTATTGCACCGCTGAACCGAGTATGCTAGCATGGACTAAGTCGCTTCGTTTAATGCTCGCCGCTGGCGAAATTGCATCCCACCGGTCGATGCAAAGGTGCGCAAGAATTGGACTCAGAGCTTCGATGGCGGCGGTTCGCGACGGTTCGGGACAGAAAGGGAAAAACATGCTCAGGAAGAAGAAGTGGTATGCGGTGCGGCGGGTGTCGAGAGGCTTCACCCTGATTGAGGTGATGATTGTGCTTGCGATCGTGCTTGCCCTTGGCGCGATCGTCAGCGTGGCAGTTCTGAGCCGGCGCGACCAAGCCAATGTAAACCTGACCAAGACAGACCTGAACACCCTCAAAGCGGGGCTTAAGTGGTTCCGGTTCGAGTACAACCGATACCCCACGGATGAGGAAGGGTTGGCGGTGCTCTGGAGTTCGGAGACGCTCGACCCCGAACTGGATGAGTCGAAGTGGAAATCTCAACTTGAGGAGCCCCTACCCAAGGACCGGTGGGGCCGCGAGTGGATGTACATGCAGCAGAGTGAGAAGGACCCGGCGCGGTATTCGTTGTGGTCCGTGGGTCCGGATGGTGAAGACGGCACCGAAGACGACCTCAAGGCGTGGACAGATGATGATGACACCAGCGGGTTCGGATTCGATGGCGTGGGCAGCGGACGAGGGGGATAAGTCCTCGCGGTTCGGCTCGCAGAACAGGCGACTCGGCAGCACGCGTCGCCCGCTGTCGGCTCGCGCACTGACGCTCTTCGAGTTGGTGGTGGCGGTAGCTCTGGTGGCGGCGCTCGCGGGTGTTGCGCTGCCGCTTGTCCTGGCGCGGTCGCGCAACATTGCGTTTGACGAGTTGCTGATTCAGATCGAGCGCACGGGTGCAGTGGCTCGGAGTGAATCGCAGCGCAAGAGCACGCCTCTGCGCTTTGAGGCGCGTTGGGACGCCGCCTCGGCGGAGTATCTCATCGGGGTGTCGAGGCTCGATACGGATGAGGAAGAAGATCATCTGGCAGGGGTCGTGCGAGCCATCGAGGAAGAACCTGGTGCACATGACGAGTTCGAGTCGGGAGCAGTCACTCTCTCCGGCTTTGAGACCATGTTGACGCTCGGTCCGAGGGTGCAGTTGCATCGAGGACTCTCGGACGACCTGCGAGAGATGCTGCTCAATCCTTCAGACGGTTCGGGGGCGATTGGCGGCGCGACCCGTGGCGAGTTCGATGCAAAAAGCGACGAGCGACGCATGAAGCGATTCACGCTTGCGATTTTTCTGCCGGATGGAACATTGATCGCGGGCGAATCGGTGTATCTTGTGACGCCACCCGAGCGGATTGCCCGCATTGCGAGCAACGCGTTTCTTGGCTCGATTTCGGCGACGCGCATCACGCAAGCAATGCTGGAGAGCGAGGATGACATTGACCTCTTCGATCCTTCGAGCCGCGAAGGGGAAGAAACGGGGGATGCTTCGAGGGAACCTGTGCCACGAGGTTTGCCGTGAGGTCGCGGGCACGCGGCGCTTTGCTTTTTGAAGCCATGATTGCCCTTGCGATTCTGGCAATGGCATCATTGACGCTGGGCGGGATCGTGCTGCAGAGCGTCGGGTCGATGGAGCGCACTCGCTGGCAGATGCAGGCGTGCGATCTTGCGCGAACAACGATGGCGATGATCGAGGCTGGGCTGGCGGACCCGGTTGCGCTTCATGGACCTGCCACGCGGTGGGATGAATCGCGATTTCTTGATCCGGACGCGTTGGTGGGTTCCGGGGAGTTCGACGATTTGATGCCGGCAAGTGCGCCGGCTTCGGGGTCGATTGCATCGAGGGCGTCTGACCTTCAGTGGTTCCTTGAGATCGAAACCGAAGCGCACGAGGGCACGGGGCTTTGGCTCGTGACCATCACCGCGAGGCTCGCGGGGCCTGCTGCTGAGAGTCGTGACGAAGCGTCGTACACGCTAAGGCAGTTGGTGCGGATGGGGTCTGCGCCTGATGACATTGCGGGCGAGGAAGATGAGTTGATGGATGCGGCGCGCCGCGGGGCCGATCGACCGGGAGGTGCCCGATGATCCGCCGCGGTTTTTCGCTGTTAGAGGTGCTGCTCGCGATCGGGATCGTGATGATTCTCTCGGGTGCGATCTACGGTTTTCTGTTTGACCTGATGAACAAGCGAGATCGCATCGTCGAGTTGACGGATCGGGCGAGAGTCGGGATCGGCGTGCTCGAAACGATCGAACGCGACCTGACGACGACGCTGGCGGGGGCGTCGCGATTTGGGGCTGGCATTTCGGGAACCCCGACAACATTGACGCTGCTGTCGCGCAGTGTCACGCTGCCGATCGGGCAGACATCAAGCGCGGTGCTTGGCGATCTACAGGGCGTGAGGTTCTCCTGGAGCGGAAGTCAATCGAGCCTGGAGGCGTCGCGGTGGGATGTGTTGTCGGGCGGCGAGCGCACGACACAGGTGCTTTCGCGGCAGGTCGAGTATGTGCAGTTTCGGTATTACGATGGCCGCGCATGGCGTGGCGAGTTCGACTCATCGCGCGATGGGGCGTTGCCGGTTGCGATCGAGGTTGCGATGTGGTTCGGCGTGCGCGCGCCAGCGGTGGATGTTGGTGGCGTTGAGTTTTCGAGTTTGCGGGAGGGATTTGGCGCGATCGACGATGAGGCATTTGGCGACGATGCAGCAAGTGATCCGATTGAATTGCCGCAGCGTGAACCGGATCGGGTGCGCGTGATTGTGGTGCCGGATGGCCCGAGCGTGGGCTGGGGGGCGCAGTCATGAGGCGCAGTTCAAGGCGTGGAGTCGTGCTGCTGGCGGTGCTTGTGGTGATTACGCTGGCGGCGTTGATTGGCGTGACCCTTCTTGTGTCGGCCGATGCTGAGCGGTCTTCAGCCCAGGTGACGCTTGCGCAGACACAGTCGAGGGCGTTGGCGTGGTCGGGTGTGCAGGCGGCCATGGCGCAACTGTCGCAAGAGCGAGATGCATTGATCATGAGTCAGTCGGTGGATCTCGATCAGGAGTGCGTGCTGTTCGTCGATGAGTTCGGGCGCGAAGCGGTGGTGCGGCTGGTGGCCTCGCGCGATGGCGAGTTCATGCACAGCGAGGGAAGCAAGCTGGATTTGAATCACGCCACGAAGGAGATGCTTACGAAACTGGTCGGCATTGGAACGGAGGAGCGTGCGCAGCGGATTATCGATGCGAGGCCATTTACGAGCGTCGAGGAACTGGTGCGGATCGAGGGGTTCCCGGCGGATCTGGTGTACGGATTTGCCAAGTTTCCTGAAGCATTGCGTGGCGGTGGCGCGGAAGGTCCACTCGAAGCTGGTGCGGGACAGAGTTCAGGAGTGGATTCTGGGCGATCGGGTGCAGCACGCTCTTCGACTGCTGCCGGTGTGTCACCGAGCGGAACGCCGGCACTGATTGACCTTTTGACAGTGTTCAGTTTCGACCCGAATATACAGGTCGGGGTTCAGGATGAGACCAAGCGCGGGAAACTGCGGTTGAACCTGAACGTGCCGTGGTCTGATCGGCTTGAGCGAGCGGTCGAGGAGCAATGGGGACGGGACGCGGTCGCGATCGTTAAGCAGATCATGGAGAGCAACGCGGTCTTTACGAACGATCAAACGCTGCTGAAGTTCCTGATCCAGGTTCAGTCAGATAGTGCAGGCGTTCGCAATGTGCTTGACTCGGTGACGACGTCGGACGATATGTTCCGGCTGGGGCGGGTGGATGTTTTGCGTGCGCCGGTGGAAGTGCTGGTGACGCTTCCGGGGATCGATTTTGGCAAGGCACTGGACATTGTGGACTTGCGAGAGAGGCTGACAGATGTGGCGAGGTTGTCGCCGGTATGGCTTGTGGATGAGGGTGTGCTGACGATGCCGGAGCTGGCGGAGATCATCGACTTTGTGACGACGCGGTCGATGGTGTGGCGTGTTCGCATTGAAGCGGGCTATCGAGAGTTTGATCCGATGGATCGGGTTGCGGGAGTGGCGCAGTCAGTGCTCGATGATGTGGCGAGGGAGTCGCAGGTTGATAAGCCTCTGACGAATCGGGTGATGTACGACGCGGTGATCGACGTTTCGAGCGAGCGGGCGCGGGTTGCGTATCTGCGAGAAGTGACGATGCTGGATCTGGCGCATAGGTTGCGTGAGCGTGAGGTGGAGGTGCTTTCGTCTGATCCCGCAGCGGCGTATGAGGCTTCTCTGATGTCCGACCTCGGTCTTGATATCTTGGAGCAGGAGATTCAAACACCGCCAGCGGAGGCAGTGGCAGAGAGCGGTGAGTCTCGTGTAGAAGCGGCGCGGGCGGCCCGGCGTGCTGAGCGAGAGGCGGCGCGTGCAGAACGCACGATGCCTCGCGAAGTCAGGGCGGAGCAGAACGAGCCACACCCTGAGCCGGTGCGTGCGATGCCGGGCGATCCAGTAGATCGTCGCATCGGTCGCTGGCGGAACGGGGGTGGGAATTGAAGCGGGCGTTGCGCGGGCAGGCGGTACTGATCGAACTTGATCGCCACAGAGTGTGTGCGGTGCAGGTGCTGGTTTCGCGCAGCGGGGTCAAGGTTCAGCGGGTGTGCTCGTCGCCTTGTCCGGAAGGCGTGTCGCAGGGGACGGCATCGCAAGTGGGGGCGTGGCTCAAGACGGTGCTGCGTGAGGCAGGAATCGGGGCGCAGCGAGCCTTGTTTGCGGTGTCACGTGGCGAAGTTGTACTCAAGATTCTGGAACTGCCTCGATCCGGCATTGAGACGGAGGCGGAGGTCTGCGAGGCGGTTCGGTTCCAGTTGGCGCGCCAGTTGACGATGCCGATGACCGACGCGGTGATCGATTCGATTGACCTCTCGCCGCAGTCGGACTCGGGAACACTGAGCGTGCTTGCGGGCGCGATTCACAAAGAACGGCTCGGGTGGTATGCATCGGTTGCGGAGTCTGCGGGGCTGAAGATTGCTGGGCTTCAACTGCGGAGCGGAGGCATCGCGACGCTGACTGAACGTGAAGGGGGTCCGGTGCTGGTGGTTGCGCCTGGGCCTGAGACGACGGAGTTTGTGGTTGCGAGCAAGGGGCGCGTGCTTTTTGCGCGTTTGGCGGAGTGGGCTGTGACATCGGGCGAGGCGTCTCTGCCGCTGTTGCGAGATGAGCCGGAGCAAGGTGGAGGTGGCGACGATGAGAGTGCGCGCCGCGTTGCGGTGGAAGCCAAGCGGACTTGGATGAGTTATCGTGTTTCGCAGCGTGCTGAGGATCTGGAGTCGATCATTGTGCTTGGAGAGGGCACAGAGGCCGAGCAGATTCGGGCGCGTTGCCATGCGATGCTCGAGATTCCGGCGCGGTGTAGCGGGTTGCCCGAGCGGGTCGCCATTCGCCCTGAAGTGGACGAGCAGACGCAAGCAACGATCCTGCCGTTGCTTGGCTTGGCACTGCGAGCTGGGGCGGGCGCCGGCGGGCTGGATTTTGCGGACCCGAGAAAGCCGCCGGATGTGGGCGCAGGTCGGCGACAACTGGTGCTGGCAAGCATTCTGGGAGTGATCGTTGTGGGTGGGGCGGGATATCTTTGGGCACAGAACCAACTGGCATCCCTCAAGGATCGCGAATCGGCGCTCACGGATGAACTCAATGCCCTAAATCTCGAGTATCGTGCGTTTCTCGGTGAACTCGCGCGGGCGGAGCACATCAAGCGGTGGGATTCGGCAGATCCCGATTGGGTGGGGCACATCGCGTGGTTGAGCGACCGCATGCCTGATCCTGCACAGTCGCAGGCCGATCGCTTTCTGCTGATTCTCGGGGCGAGCATCAGATATGAAGGCACAGCGTTCCCGGGGGGTCAATGGTCGACGAACACAAGCGTGGCGACATCGATATCGGGAAAGGTGACCGCGCGACAGATGTCGCTTGACCTTCGGGAGCGGTTGCTCGGCGAGCGGCTGCACACGGTGTTCAACAGGGGCGCGGACGTTGCGGATCGGTATGACCTGGAATTGGTGACGAACGCGCTGCGGCTGCCTCGCGCTGCGACCGAGGAGTCGGCGGGGGGTGGATCATGACGCGCGGCCGCATTCGGCTGATTGCGCTCTTTGCGTTCATCGTCGGGGCTGGCGGCGTGGGAAATTTGCTGGCTCAGCGGATGTATTTCAAGCCGGCGGCCGTACTGCGCAAGAACATCGAAGAGATGGAACGGACTCAGTCGCGCGTCGAGGACGTTATGGAAGCATGGTTCAGTGTCAAGGGCGAACTGAAGGCCTTTGGCAGTACGCAACTCGGGCGAGAGTTCGACGAAGTGGAGCATCGTCTAAGGACTGGTTTGCAGGAGATCGGGGCAAGGCACCAGTTGAAGGCAGTGCAGGTGAGCAACGCGCGTCCGAGGCCAGAGCGGACGCCGCTGGCGGGGGCGAGGCTTCGGACACGTCTCGGGCGTTCTCTTTCGGAGGCGCGTGATTTTGCAGTCATCAAGGGGACGTTTGGCGGGAACGGGTCGTTGGAACAGGTGATGTTGGCACTGGCGTCGGTGCAAAGTCAGCCTTGGGTGCATCGGATCGATCGAGTGTCGATCGAGCCTCGTGGCCGAGAGAGAACCGAGTTTCAGTTGGATGTTGCTTTTTCGGTCGTGTTTGCGCCCGACCTGGCGCCAGCGGAGGCATCGTCGCCCGAGATTGTGGGGGCGAGTGCGGAAGTCATCGCGGATGCGAGGCGTGTGGCGTTGCGCAACGTGTTTGTCCCTCCGGCGCCGCCACCGGCACCTCCGCCACCTCCTCCGGTGGTTCAGCCTCAGGTGACGCCTCCGCCTGCGCCGCCACCCTATGACCGGTGGAAGGTGACAGGGGTGATCGAGCGTCGTCAGGATGGCTCGACAGCGAGCGTGGAAGTGTGGCTGTTGCAGATGGATACGGGCGAGCAGCGGATTTTGACACCCGGCGACGAGGTGCTGGGGCATGTTCTGGAGTGGGGCGAAGGTGAACGGGCGGTGTTCGTGTTTGAAGGGCAGCGTTACGAAATTACACAAGGGCGGACCCTGGCGGAACGAACGTCGCTGAACTAGGTACACTGCAGGTGTGCCGGGCGCGAGCCTTGTGCACCCTGATCCAGGCGGGTGAAGGAGATTGAAGATGGATCGCAAAGATATGATGCACGGTCGGATGGGCGTTGTGGTTGCAGCGACGCTGATCGCGTGTGCGGGCATGCCGGTCTCGGCACTGGCGCAGCAAGATCACATAGCGGTGGCCGAGGGGCAGGCGGGAGGTAACGCTGCAAGGGAACCGGTGCGTATTCGGTTCAACTTTGATGGTGCGCCGTTTGATCAGGTGCTGGATTTCTTTGCGCGTGAGACGGGTTTGCCTGTCATCCGCGAGGCAGCGGTGCCAGCGGGAAACCTGAAGTTCATCAGCGGGCGTGATTTTTCGCTAGGCGAAGCACTTGAGGTGTACAACTACAGTTTGCGTGCGCACGGCGTGCGGCTTGTGCATGAGGGAGACTTTTTGTATCTGCGGTCGCTGGCTGGGGCTGCGAGCGATGCGAGGGCGGTTTCGCCGGAAGAGCTGGCTGCGATCGCGTCGCGCGATCCATCTGAGTATGTGACAACGTACATTCCGCTGAACAACGCGCTTGCGGAGCGGGTGGTGGAACAGATCAAGCCGCTGATCCGCGAACCCGGGCTTGCGCAGGCAATTGATCGGCAGAACATGCTGCTGCTCGTCGAGACGGCGGCACAGTGCAAGCGGATCTTCGAGATCATCACTCAGATTGATCAGGTCAGGCCTGCGGATATCGGGTTCGAGGTGTTCCCACTTCGATACACGACGGCGGACGCGATTGTGGCGACGATCAAGGGCATCGTGCCGGAGCGCGATGAGATCATGGTCACCGATAAGAATGGCAACGCGCGGAATATTGAGGATGTGAGCAAGCCGCCTCTGAAGTTGTCGGCCGACGCGCGAATCAACGCGGTCGTTGCGGTCGGGCCTACGAGCAGGCTGCCGGTGGTGAAGGAACTGGTTGCGCTGCTCGACACTGCGGATGGAGGTACGGAGGGCGCGAGCACCGGGCCTCAGATGAAGGCGTTTGAACTGTCGAGTGTGACGGCGGAGGACGCAGCGACTCAGGTATCGGCGTTGTTCAGAGCGATTCCCGAGGCCAGACGCCCGACGGTGCAGGCGCTGGCGGATGTGTCGCGAGTGATGGTTGTGGGGAGCCCTTCGCAACTGGAACAGGCGCGGGCACTGCTCGATGTGATCGACCCGCGCATTGAGGGACTTGCGAGGCAGGATCGATCGGCACGGGTGGTGCACCTGACGCATATCGAGCCAGATCGGGCGATGCAGATCGCGCAGCGGTTGCTGACGCCTAGACAAGTGAAGATGCTGAGTTTCGCGCCTTCGAGCGACGGACGCTCGCTGATCGTTGCGGGGCCGGCCATGGACGTTGATGCCCTGGAACAGTTGATCGCGGGCATCGACGCCAAACCCGACCTGGCGCAGCATGTGCGGGTGGTTCGGTTGAGCAAAGGACCGGTGAGCGAGGTCGTTGCGCGAGCGTCAGAACTGGACAACATGACGACCGAAGCACAGCGTGATGCGGTGAAAGCGATTGTCGATGAGGAGTCCCGGAGTGTGACGCTGGTTGGGTCGGCGAGTGCTCTAGCCAGATTCGAAGATCGGCTGCGTGCAGCAGAGCAGAGCGTGGTGGTTGAGACCGAGACACGCATGTTCACGCTCAAGCGTGTCCGCGCGACAGAGCTCGCGGGGCAGCTGTCGAGATTGCTGGTACCGATGTTGACGCCCGAAGACGGGAGCGTGCTGGTTCCGCCTTCGATTGATCCGCTTGACGATCTGAAGACGCTTGTGGTGCGTGCCCAGCCGGAACAGTTCTCGACTATCGAGGGGCTGATTGCGCAGTTGGATCAGGAGAAACCTGGAGAGCGGCAGTTTCAGGTGATGTCGTTGTCGGGGCCGTATGCCGAGCAAGCGGTACAGCGTGCGATGGAGTTGTACAAGGCGCAGACGCAAGGCCTGCCGGAATCGGAGGCTGGGGAGATCTCGTTCGAGATCGATCGCCGCGCGGGTAAGTTGCTGCTTACGGGGCGGAGCGCGGGGCTGGTGCTGTTCAGCGGATTGCTGACGCAGGTTCAGCAGTTGGTCCCGCCTATGCGAACGACGCGTGTGGTGGATATTGAGTTCGAGAAGGCGAGCGAGCTCGTCGCGCCGTTGCGGGAGTTCTTGGCCGGTGCGGATTCGATTGATCCGATGCGTGAGGTTCCTGAGCCGACAATGTCGGTGATCGAGCGGACCAACTCGCTGATGATTACGGCTGAAGAGGCACAGCATCAGTTGATCGGCGACTATCTGAAGCGACTTGACCGATTGGAACCCGGGGATCTGCCGCCGCTGAGACTGATTCAGTTGCGCACAGCGGATGCAATCAATATCGCGGCGATGTTGACACAACAGTACAGCCAACGGTCAACAGCGGAACGCATGGCTCGGCCGGTGGAGATCAGGGCGGACGGGAATACGAACACGTTGATCGTTGCTGCGCACGCGGATTTGTTTGGTGACATTAAGGCGTTTGTAGACGAACTGAACAAGGAAGAATCGGACCAGCCGGAACGATTGACGTTTCTGTTTCCGCTGAAGGTTGCCAAGGCGGTAGATGTTGCGACGGCGATGGACAAGTTGTATCCGCAGCCTCCAATGCCGGCAGACCGACTGGGCAGGCCGATGCCGTGGCTGCAGGAGAAGAAGGAAGTGACGGTGTCGGCGGATCCGAGCAGCAATTCACTGATCATCGACGCGCCGGCCGATCGTCGGGCATCGCTTGAGGAACTGGCGGAGAAGCTGGACCGTGTCGAGGTGCCTCCGGTCGCGGAGCTTCGAACGTATCACGTGGTTGGTGCTGACCTGAACTCGGTGGCACGGATGCTCGAGGGGCTGAGCCGGAATGGTTCGCTGAGCAGTGCGGCGCAGCCTGGTCGGCCGAAGGTGCAGGTGGTGATCGAGACTGAGCCGAAGAGTTCGACGCTGATTGTTGCGGGCGATGAGGTGACGTTCGAGAAGGTCGAGCAGGTGCTCAAGAGTCTGACGGCGGTCCCAGTGGACAAAGCACTGCGAATCGTGCCGATTGCCAACGCGCAGGCGACAGATGTACGGGCGAGGGCGCTTCAGATCTATGACTCTCAGACGGCTCAGATTCCTGGCGCAGGCAAGGTCGATGTGACGATCGACAGCAGCACGAACTCGCTTGAAGTTGTTGCGGACATCGAGGCGATGGCTCGGTTTGTGCAGATCCTCGACGAGTTGCAGCGGCAGATCGGGCCAGCGCGCGAAGTGCGCATGGTTCAGTTGAAACTCGCTCAGGTTTCCGAGGTGATCGGGTTCCTGCGTGAGTTGGTTGGTGCGAGCGAGTCACTGAAAGTTGCGGGCGGTCCGACGCCGGTGTTTGAGCCGATCGAAGCGACGAACTCAATCATGATTGCTGCCCAGCCAGCACAGTTTGCGATTATCGAGCAGTTGATTCGGAGTCTGGATAATCAGCAAGTCGCTGACAGGCCTCCGATGCGGATCTTGAGACTGCGATCGACGGATGCGGCAAATCTCGCGCAGGTTTTGCAGCGATCCTATGAGCAACGACCGACGGATGAACGGGCGAAGCAGCCTGTAGATGTGCAGGCAGACGCTGCGACGAACACCCTGATTGTCTCGGCCCATTCGGACGTGATGCCGGAGATCGAGGCAATTGTGCGCGAGTTGAACGATGCGCAATCGTTCGATCTCGGCGAGCGGCAGATCCGGATCTTCCCTTTGCGAGTCGCTCGGGCTGAGGAACTGGCCAGGACGATCGACGAGATGTATCCGCCGCCTCCGATGCCGCGCGATGCGCGAGGCATTCCGAGGCCGGACCTTCAGGGCCCGAAGGAAATTTTCGTGCGTGCGGATCGGGCGACGAACTCATTGATCGTTGATGCGCCTTCAGAGCGGTTGGCTGGTTTTGAGCAGGTCGTCAAGCAACTCGATCAGACGAAGTTGGCCGAGAATGTCGAGCTTAGGACGTATCGCATCGCGAGAGCGGATCTGGTTGCGGTTCAGACGACGCTTCGCGGACTGGCGGAGAACGGTGCGCTCACGAACGCGGCGCAGGCGCCGATTACGATCAGTGCCGAGCCAGCGAGTCGAACTGTGGTCGTGAGCGGCCCTTCGGAAATCTTCGAGCGTGTCGAGGCGGTGCTGCGCGAGGTTGACGGTGAGATTGCGCACCCGAGCACATCGATGAGACTGTATCCGCTCAAGCATGTGCGTGCGGAGCGTGTGCAGAGCGTACTTCGACAGATCTTGTCTGCACGCTTGCGTGAGCAGCAGCGTGCAGACGGCGCGTTGGCGGTCCCGATCGAGGAGTTGCTTGAGGTTGCAGCAGATCCTGGTTCGAACACGTTGATTATTTCAGCGCCAGAGTCGCTTCAGGAAGCCGCGGAGCAGTTGATTGCGGTATTGGATACTGAAGCCGCCGCATCGGGACGGTCGACTATTCGAGTGGTGCCTCTGACGTATGCGGATGCGGCGCAGTTAGCCCAGACATTGAATCAGGCGCTGCCTTCGATGAATCTGCCGGGCGGCGAGGTGGTGCAGATTCTGCCGACAGCGAGTTCCAATGCGATTCTGATCGCGGGCACGGAGGCAGACCTGAAGCGGATCGAAGGTTTGATCGAGCCGCTGGATCGCCAGCCATTCGACCCCGAGAAGGCAACGGTAGAAACATTCCCGCTCAAGTACGCTGAGGCGACGAAGATTGCGACGACAGTCGAGCGATTGCTGGTCGATCAACAGCAGACCGACCCTCGAATTCTGGCGCTGCAGATGCGGTCTCGAGATTTCCGGTATGTGGAGCCAGCCAAGATCAGAGTGGAAGCCGAGACTCGAACAAATAGTTTGATCGTGTCTGGGCCGACGGTGACGATTCAACTTGCCAAGTCGATGATCGAGAGGCTGGATCAGCCGACGGAATTGTCGGGGCGTCGTGCGGTTACATTCACACCCGCAAGCGGTGATGCAAGTTTTCTCGCAGAGAGTGTTTCGCGCGTGATGGCAGCGACGAGGCCAGCGGGGCGGTATCCGCTCGAGATCGTTGCGGAAGGCGCGTCGGGCTCGGTCCTGGTGATCGGGTCGGATGAGGAAATAGCAGATGCACTCCGGCAGCTGGCGGATTTGGACGATCGCAGCCCGGCGATGCCGATGGTGGAGGTGCGGTCGTTTGAACTGGCCAACACAGGAGCGGGAAGTGCGGCAACGGCTGCGCGGGCACTGCTGAGCGATGAAACTCGTTGGCCTGAGGCGCTCGTGCGGGCGCGTCGGGTGGGGCTGCGCGTGCCGAGTGTTTCGGTCGAGGCCGATCTGGAGCGTAATCGGCTGCTGGTGAGCGCGCCTTCGCTCTTGATGCCACTGGCTGAGCAACTGGTCGCTTCGCTGGATCAGCCGAGGCAGAGTGGAGCGGTTGATGTGCGCGTGTTTCAGCTGAAGAAGGGGAATGCGGCTTCGGTTGCAACTGCGATGCGCGATGCGCTCTCGGCAAGTCTCTCGCCCGGTGAAAAGGCTCCAGCGGTGACCGCGGAGCCATCGAGCAATTCGGTTGTCATAGCCGCCTCTACTGAGAGACTTGAGCGGGCGGCTGCGATGATCGCTTCGATGGATGAGTCGGTCGAGCCTGATGGCGTCGGAGTGCGGACGGTCTATCTCAAGCACGCCAAGGCCGAGGTGCTCGCGCCTCTGGTGCAACAGATCATCGCGAAGGAAGATCCGCTCGCGGGTGTTGACATGTGGTCGCGAGGATTCCTGATGCGGGAACTTTCGCGTGGTGGTATGTCGTTTGACGATGTGCCAGTGAAAGTGGTCGCAGAACGCCGGCTCAACGCGCTGATCATCAGTGCACCAGCAGCCATGCTTTCGCTCGCGGAACAGGTAATTGAGGGACTTGATGTTGATCGCGGTCCTGGTGGCACGAACGGTGATCGCATCATTCGCGTGATTGCCCTGCAGAACGCGGATGTGACGGAATTGGCGGCAAGTGTGGCAGACTTGTTCGATTCGGACGAGACAGGAGAGGTTGCGCCATCAGTGCGCGTCGATGCGCAGAGCAATGCGCTGATCGTGCGCGGTTCGCCGACGCAGATCAGTACGATTGAAGCCCTGGTGAAGGAACTGGATGCTGCAACTTTGACGAGCTCGCGGCAGTTGCGGTTGATTTCGGTTGATCGCTCGCGTGCAGATGCGCAAATGATGGCCAGAACGCTTCAACGAATGCTTGAACAGCAGCAGGGCATCAAGGTCGAAGTGATCTCGGCTGAAGAACTGCTCGAACGCGGCCGCAAGCAGGGACCAGGCGCGGGCGCTTTGCCCGCAGGTCGAACATGGCAGGAACAGACTGCGGGGTTGATTGCGGCGACGGCGCTCGGTGCCATACAGGCGGTTGCTGATGCAGGCGAACAGGCAGACTCTGACGAAGAGCCCGCGCTGGTGATCGCAGTCGATCCGGTGACGAACACGCTCATGGTGATCGGATCGCCACGATTGACGGATCGTGTGGCGGGGCTGGTCGAGCAGTTGGAATCACAGATGCCTGCCGACCCGACAGCAGTGCGCATCGTGTCGCTGCCTGACCTTGTGGACGCCCGACAAGTGGCGGACATCGTCAGTCAGACTGTGCAGCAAGTTGGCATTTCCAGCTCGACGAATCCGGGAGGGTTCACAGGCAGGGTTGCGATTCGTCCGGATCTGACCGGGAGCGCGGTCATCGTGTGGGCGAATGAAAAGGACTTTGAATCGGTCGCGGAGATCATCGCGGGAGTGTCGCGTCTGACGGACTCTGTATCGGTGATGGTCAAAATTTATCCGTTGTCTAATGTTCTGGCGAGGCAGGCGGTGACATCGGTGCGCGATCTTTTCAGCGCCGCGCCGCGAGGCAGGCAGGCGCAGCAGATTCGCGATCTGACGATGCTCGACTCAAGCGGGCGCGAAGTTCGGGCATCGATCAACCCGGATCGCATCAGTGTCATCAGTGACCCAAGCGACACGATGTTGATTGTGGCTGCACCGCGGGAGGCGTTTGATCTGGTAGATCGATTCGTGGCGATGCTCGATCAGAGTCCGGTCATGGATCGCTTGGGAATTCGACGCTATGCACTGGTTAATGCGCGAGCGACAGATTTGTCGCGAACGCTTCAGACGCTCTTTGACGCACAACGCACTGGTGCCGGACGTACTGCGACGGAAATGCCGCGGGCGATGTTTGTTGCGGATGATCGGACTAACAGCCTTCTTGTAACCGCGTCCAGCGAGCAGCATGACGAAGTGTCTCGGCTGCTCACGACGACCGATGTTACGCTTGGAGATATCGATACGGAACTGGCGATTATCCCGCTCCGCAACTCGAGCCCGGCCGCTGTGAGCCGCATCGTTGATCAAGTGGTCATTGGGCGAGACCCCGGGCGTCGCGAGCGGATTCAGATCTCGGCGGAAGAGTCTTCGAGGCTGTTCGTCGTGCGAGCGCCGAAGGAAGAGATGGAGCAGGTGCGCGCTCTCGTCGAGCAGGTCGACAAGATCGAAGTCGGTACATTTCCGATCCGCTCGATCAAACTGACAACAGCCAATGCGGTAGAGGTGGCGCAGCAGTTGCAGCAATTCTTTCGCGAGCGGGGGACGATAGGTTCGGCTCGGGGTCCTCGGTCGGGAGCAGCGGCCATTATCGGTGAGGAACGCAGTGGGACACTGATCGTTTCCGCGTCAGATGATGACTTTGCGCAGATCGAATCGCTCGTGGAGATGTTCGACGTTCCGGCCGCGGGTCGTAAACTCCAGACCCGCATTGTGAATCTCAAGAACGCACGAGTTTCTGATATTTCCGGAACGTTGCGCAACTTGGGGTGGGCGTTGCAAGAAGAGCGGTTTGGCGGCTTCTGGGGAGGGGGGCGTCGTTCTGCGTCAACCTCGGACACAATCATTATCGAGGTCAATGAACGCACGAACTCAGTCATCGTTATGGGTCAGGGTGAGACGCTTGACACGATCATGGCAGTCGTTGCTGAACTCGATCAGCCGCTCTCGAACCAGACAAAGCCGGAAGTGCGGGCGGTCAAGGCGCAAGGTGCGGATCTGAATGCGCTGGCGCGCATGATCGAACAGTCAACCGCCACGCCGGGCTGGCGAGAGTGGTTCGGGCGAGATCCGGATCGCGTGGTTGTGCAGGCCGATCGTGAGCGCGGCATGCTGATTCTCGTCGGCGACAAGGCGCGGGTGGATCTGGCGGAAGGGTACATTAAGCAGATAGCCGAAGCAGCAGTAGAAAGTGATCGCGAGATTCGCTCGATTCGTCTCGAACACGCTGAGGCCTCGCGGGCTGCAACGAGCCTGTCGCGATTTTTTGCTGAACGCGCACGCTCACAAGGAGTTGATCAGTCTGGTGTCACGATCATCGGTTCAAATGAGGGCAATGTGCTGTTGGTGTCCGCGCGGGCGGAAGATCTGATGGTTCTGAATGAACTCATCACTCAGATTGATCAGCCTGAACTCGGCGAGGGTCGCACCATCGAAGTCTTTTCGCTCAGACATATCGCGCCGGATGAAGCCGCCACGACCTTGCGTGAGATGTTCCCGACTTCGCGGGCCGACGAGCGGGTGATTGCGACTGCGCAGCCAAGTCGCAGTTCGTTGATCGTTTCTGCGCCTGTGCAGCAAATGGATCGCGTCAAGGCGTTGCTTTCGGAGATCGACGCGATGCCGGCTGCCGAATCGACACGCATTGCAACGGTTCAACTCGATCATGCGCGGGCTGCTGATGTGGCAACGGCACTGCGTTCTGCACTTCCCACGGGCGTGCGGCTTCAAATAACGGCCAACGAGCGACTCAATGCACTTCTGCTGACCGGTTCTGATGAAGCGATCTCGCTGGTGCGCGATCAAATCGCGAGCCTTGATACACCAACGACGACCTCGCCATCGCAGTTTCGGCGTTTCGAGATCAAACATCAATCGGTGTCAGATCTCGCATTCACACTTCGAGCGATGATGCGGGGTCGGCCGAGGGGTGTCGGGGTTCCGGAGCCGAACTTTGACCCGTTGTTCGACGACAATGCAATGGCAGTGACGGCGAGCGCCGACGATATGCCATTCATTGAGGAGATCATCCGCGAAATCGACACCCCTCGCGGTTCGACGCGCAAGACGCGATTCATCAAGCTGCAATATGCGGCTGCCGAGTCAGCAGCCGAGGCGCTCAAGATGTTTTACGGGCGTCTAGCGCCTGAAGCTGCAAGCCCCGCACAGCGGGATGTGACCATTCTTCGTGACAACGCGACAAACTCGCTGGTGATCAGCGGCGATGAATCGGTGTGGGAAGGCATCGAGGGGTTGCTTGCGCAGCTCGATACTGCGGAGTATGACACTTCGCAACAGTTGGTTGTGATTTCCCTCAAGCATGCCGATGCACAGAGCGTCGCGCGGGCGATCAACGAGGGTCTGCGGGCGCCGCTCGAGGAACAGTTGCGCCGCGAGCAGTTGAGGTTGCGTGAGGAGAATCGCCGAACGGGCGGACGCGATGAGCCCGTGTTTGAGCCCGCAGTCCTGGTGAGCAGCGAAGGCACGCCGACAGTCTCTGCCGAAGTACAGACAAATTCGCTGATCGTTTTCGCGGGGCGCAAGGACATCGACCGAATTCGTGCGATTGTCGAGCAACTCGATGTCCCGGATTTTCTGCGGATGGCGTCGGCACGTGTCATCCCCCTGACCAGCGGGCGAGCGAGCGTGATTGCTGCGTCACTGCGCCAGGCATTTGATAGTCGTGGCGCGCGAGCAGGAAGCCCGCGCGAAGTCGTGATTATTGGTGACGACGCAAGCAACACGCTGATCGTCCGGGCTGATGATGAGCAGTTCTCTGAAATTCTTTCACTGACGAAAGAGATCGTGAATCAGGTGACCGGTTCGCAGGCGACGCCTCGCGTGCTGCGCGTCAGCAATGTTCCAGCGGTTCGACTTCGTGAGACACTGCTCGCGACATTCAGCCCCTTGGCGCAGCAGCGCAACGAGCCCTTGAGCATTTCCGTTGATCGCGGGAGCAACTCCCTGATCGTCGCTGCGAGCGATGAGATGCACAAGCAGCTGCAGGAGCTGACCACAGAGCTCGACGGTGTACAGCCGGTCGATGGCGGGCCGGGGCTGCACCCCGCGCCAGGCATCAACATGCTTGGACAAACAGTTCTCGTGATCGACATCGAACACAACGCGCCGAGCGAAGTCATTCGCATGCTTGAGCAACTCGGCGTGACACGCCCTCAGCCGAGCGATCGGCCAGGGCTTGTGAGCGAGCCGGTTGTGTTGATGGCCATGACGACACGACGCGCGATCGCGGTACTCGGAACGCAGGCAGACTGCGTCATCGTTGCAACTCTGGTTCGGAGTGTGGACGCAAAGCCTGGCGAAGCGACGCAGGATCTAGCGGTAGTCAGGCTCCGAATGGCGGATGCAGCAGCAGTGACTCAATCGCTGACGCGCATTCTCGATTCTGCTCAGCAGGCTCCGACTTCTGCCCCTGCGCTCGCATTGCGCGAGCAGATTCGCAGGCTGAAGATGACGCGAGATCGCTTCGATGAAGGCCCGATCGAACTTGATCTATCAGTTCCGATTCGGTTAATACCTGATGCAACGACAAACTCAATCTTTGTCGGTTCAACTGTTGCAAATGTCGCAGCGATTCGAGAATTAATTGGGCTGCTTGATACCATGCCGATGGGAGAATCGGTCGTGGTGCGGATTTTTCCACTCGAGAACTCCTCTGCTCGCACGCTCAAGCCATTGATCGAAGAATTGTTCCGCGAAAGCGATCGGCTTCGGCGACTGCCCGGCACAACTCGTGTTGGGCTGCCAAACACTGCGATCGGGCAAGCACTTGCGGGTGAAATTGTGGTCGCGGTCGATGAGCGCACCAACTCGCTTATTGTCGGCGGGCGTGAAGAGGCCGTTGCGCTGGTCGAGGTGCTGATCCGTGATCTTGACGAAGATAACGCCGCCAAGGGCTGGCTCGAAGCGAGGATTCTTCCGCTTCAGTATGCCGATGCCGTCACGCTGGCGCAGAAGATCGAGCAGGTTCTGGTGCGTGGGATTGGTTCAACGCCCGAAGCCGTTGGATTGCAGAGACAGGCCGGGAGGCTGCGGCTCGTGCTGCGCGATGGCGGTCAGGAACGTTCGACAACTTCCGACATTTTCGCTCCGATGGCCGACCTTGTAGTGACGCCCGAGGAGACACTCAATGCGCTGATTGTCGTGGGCACACCGACAAACATCAATGTTGTTCGAGAGCTGGTATCAATGCTCGATGTGGAACTTGCAGCCTCGAAGAACGCGCTTCAAGTGATTCCGATGCAATTCGCTGCAGCCGAGCGCGTTGCAGGAATTGTCACTGATGTGTTTCGTCAACGAGAGACGTTGCCGACGTTCCGTGTCGAGGATCGTGTGGTCATCAGCGTCGATGGGCGCACAAACTCCTTGGTGGTTTCGACGAGTCCACGCAGCTTTGAGCTGCTGCACAGTCTCATCGAAACGCTTGACAAGGAGGAATCTCGTTACGCGGTGGGGTTGCATGTCGTGTATGTGCCACAGGCCGATGTACGGCAGTTGGCACCCAAGCTGCAAAGACTCATGCGAGAGCGGATCGAGGCGACGAGGCGATCGGGCGACATTCAAAGTGCTCAAGACGTATTCAGCATCGAAGCCGAACCTGCGACAAGTTCGCTGATCGTCGCGGCGAGCGATGAAAATCTGGTGCTGGTACGCGATTTTATCGAAATGCTCACGCGTGGTGGGCTCGAAGTGACGCAGTCGGAGAAGATGGAAGTGATTCCGCTTGAATCGCTCGGTCGCGCCAATGAAATCGCGACGGCGGTCAACAGCCTGTATGTCCAACGAGAAAATGAGCGGCGAGGTGATCGCGCAGTGACAGTCGTCGCGAGCGAACGACAGAATGCGCTGATCGTGATGGGCAATGAGAGCGACATGCTTGCAGTGCGAGCGATCGTCGCTCGCCTTGATCGAACGCGTGTCGAAAACGTGGTGGACTACAAACGTATTGTGCTCAACTCGGCCAGTGCACGCGAAGTGGTCACGCTCGTTCAGGACGCACTCGCGGGTCGGTCGATTCGCGGAGGAAGCGGCGGTTCGCAGCAGGCGACGATCCTGCGGGTTTTCAAGGATCAAGTTGAACAATCTGTCGCTGAAGCGACGATCGACGGGAACATTCGCGATCAGATCACGCTGACTCCTGATTCCAGAACCAACTCGATCATGGTCACCGCTCCGACCGAAGTGATGAATCTGATCACCCGAATCATCGAGGATCTTGATCTTGATCGTCGCGGCGATCGCGTTATCGAAACCTTCGTGCTGGTGAACGCGGACGCGCAGGCCATGGCAGTCCTTCTGGGCGAACTGTTCAATCTTCGGCAGCTTGGGGACAGTTTGGTGCTGATTCCATCGCGAGCGGGCGTAGAGCAGGAAGAGGCCCCAGGGCGTTTCACGCCTGTGCCCGATATGCGGCAGGAACTCTCGATTACAGTTGATCGGCGAACAAACACTCTGCTTGTCTCGGGCACGCGCGAATATCTCGATGAGGTTCGGCAGGTCGTCGAGAACCTCGACGCGATTCAGGCACTTGAGCGGGAACAGCGAGTCTTCAATCTGCGCAATGCCCAGGCCAGCGAGATTCAGACAACACTGCGGGGATACTTCGAGAGTGAAGCCGAGCGGCGCAGGCTGACGCTCGGGCCGCAACGGGCCGAGAGTTTCATGCGCCAACTGGAGCAGGAAGTCACGGTCGTCGGGGATGTCAAGAGCAACAAACTCGTGATCTCGGCCTCACCACGATACATCGAGGCGGTGGCGAAGATAGTCGAAGAACTCGATGCATCTCCTCCGCAAGTGATGATTCAAGTCTTGCTCGCGGAGATCACGCTCGACAACTCCGATTCCTGGGGTATGGACATCAACATTGGTGGCGTCGTCGCGACGAGCCGGATCGGTGGCGACGGGTACGTATTTGAGGCACTGGCAGGGGGAGCAGGTGTCGCAACTTCGCTGGGTGTTCCAAACTTTTCAGTCGCGAGTACAGACTTCACGCTTCTCCTTCGCGCACTCGAGGAGCAGGGCAAACTCGAGGTGCTCAGCCGTCCGCATGTCACGGTCAACAACAATGAGGACGCGCTCATTCAGGTCGGCGAAAATATCGCAATCGTCACTGGGGTACAGCGTGACAACTTCACTGGCGGCACGACTGCGAATGTCGAACGTGAGAATGTCGGCATCATTCTTAATGTTCGGCCTTCGATTTCTTCCGACGGATTTGTGCGCATGAACATCGCGCCCGAGATCTCGCAGTTGAGCGCTCGCACCGTGCAGATTGACGCAAACTTCAACGCGCCGATCATCACTCAGCGACTCGTGGACACGGTCGTGACGGTCAAGAATGGACAGACAGTCGTCATCGGCGGTCTGATTCAGACAATCGAAGAGAATCGAAAGACCAAGGTCAAGGGGTTGGGAAATCTACCGGTCATTGGCGGACTGTTCCGAACGAGTGAAAATTCGAAGGTGAAGACCGAGTTGCTTGTGATCCTTACGCCATACGTCATTCCGGGTGATTCCCCCGCAGCAGAGCTTCGTCAGCGCGATTTGACGAGCCAGAAGATCTTTGGATTGGAAAACCCGGAAAAGGTGCTCAAAGCATTGGGGCATGAGGATGGCCTACCTTCGGTCACGGGGCTCGGAGGTCCGGTTGCGCTTCCAGAGCCTTTGGATCCTGAACGTGCCAAGGAGTGGTCTGAGTGGTTCAGGTTCGACGAGGATGAGAAGGGCACGAAGAATGATTGATCGCCAGCCGAGATGCTTTGTGGTGGCGATGATCGCGTTGGTCGTTTGGGGCGCGTTGGTCGGTGGCTGTGCGTCTGGACGGGCCAGCCCTAGGCCGAAGCCCGATATGTTCGGACCTCAGCATCCGCCGGTGCAGATGCAACTGAACATCGGGATGCCTTTTGATACGGATGGGAACGGGTTTCCTGATACCGTGCAGGCAGTTGCCTATATGTTCCCGGATTCGAATCTGTCCAAGTTGCCGGTTCGGGTTGAGGGGTCGTTCGAGTTCGTGATGTTCAAAACGAACGGCGAATTGATGGCGAACTGGGTGTTTCCTCCCGAGCAGGTAAAAGCAACCGGACGGCTGCTGCCTGCAGGCCCGGGGTATCCGATGTTTCTGAGGCTTGCGCAGGGGATGGATGTCATGGTGCCGACCAACATGGAGGTGCGGGCCGAGTTCACCAGCGAGGCGGGGCAGAAGATTCGTGGCATGGGGGGTACGGTGCGTTGGGGTGGGTAGGGGTCAATGGGAGTATTAGCGCGATCTTTGCGCAAACTACGCGACGCTGCGAGTCTCCTTGGCAGACACTTCTTCTGTGACCCATTGGTCACTCAATGATCCTCATTCGGAGTACCACCATGAAGAAGGCCTTTTTGGGACTGACTGCGTTGATCGGTGTCGGCGTGATGATTGCATCAGGGCCGGTGAAAATTGACCCGAAGTTACAGCCGTACGTCACGGATCAGAAGGTGGCAGGAGATCTGCGAACAGCAGGATCGGACACGATGGGCAACTTAATGAGCCTGTACGCTCAGGCCTTCAACAAGGTGCATCCGGGTGTTCGGATTCAGGTAGAGTCTAAGGGTTCGTCAACCGGGCCAGCAGCGCTGCTCGAGAGCCAGGGGCAGTTCGCAGCGATGAGCCGGCCGATGAGCAGTAAGGAAATCGACCAGTTTGTCAAGAAGTTTGGGCACGCCCCAACCGAGCTGCGAGTAGGGATCGATTGTCTTGCGGTGTACGTGAACAAGGACTGCCCCCTCGAAGAGATCTCGATTCCTCAGTTGCGGCGAGTTTTTTCGGTGGATGGTCCGGACATGAGGTGGAGTGATCTTGGTGTGACGCATCCGCAATGGGCGGATCGCCCGATCAGTCTGCACAGCCGGAACGCAGCGTCGGGGACGTATGGATTCTTCAAGACGGTCGCGCTGGGCGGGGCGGACTTCAAGAGCACAGTCAAGGAAGCCCCCGGTTCGGCTGGGGTAGTCGGCGCGGTGGCAACGGACCCCCTTGCTATGGGGTATTCAGGCATCGGCTATTCAACCCCGGACGTCAAGGCGTTGCGGGTGTCATTCGAGGACGGAGAGCCGGGTGCAGAGCCGTCGCAGGAGGCGGCGAATTACGGCGATTATCCGATCGCTCGCAACCTGTATGTGTATGTGAACTATGACCGGCAGGCGGGCCTCGATACGCTTCGGGCCGAGTTCATTCGGCTCATGTTCTCGCGCGAAGGGCAAGAGGCGGTGGTGAAGGACGGATACTTCCCCGTATCGGCTAAGATTGCGGCTGAGGATCTTGCCAAAGTCGGCTTGATGCTTCTCCCTGCGAAGAAGAAGGACGTCGTCGACGCAGACGGTGACTCCTGAACCCCGAACGCGAGCACCTGCCTTGTCGATTGATGACGCACGCCGGACACCTGTGGTAAGGCTCACCGGAAGGCGCGTGCGTCTGGGGGATCAGTGCGCCCGAAGCGTGATCACGTTCGGCGGCATCGTCGTGCTGGCAGCGATGTTCGGGATTCTGGTGTTTTTGATTATGTCGGCCGCGCCGCTGTTCGTGGGGGCAAAGGTCGTGGCCGTCGGTCCGAGCGCGAGTTTGGCACTGGGCGGAGAGCCAGCGTTCCTGAGGCTGATCAATGGAGCAGATCGCGCGCTCATCATCACGACTGAGGCTGAACTTGTCGAAGCGCGTCTGACGGATGGGCGTGTCGCCCGGCGTATTGGGCTGATCGACGAAGGTTCTGCGACTTCGATTGCGTTCGAGCCGGGGCGCTGGCGGGCGACGATCGGGACTGGTGACGGGCGTGTGTACACGGCGGTGGTTGATGAGCAATGGTTTTCGCTGCCCGAGTCGGCAGCAGCCCTGCTTCCATCAATGCAACCTGGAGACATTGTTCTCCTCGATGACGAAGCCGTTCGCGAGCGAATTTCGTCGGCTGCCCGTGTGAATCGAACGCTTTCTTCGTTCAGTTCAGTGGAGATGCTGCCGAGCGGCGCACGCACGCTTTGGGAGCCGACCGTGGAACGCGGGGCGGTGTTCACGATTCGCCACGGAGATGGTGCAATCGTGTGTATCGACAGCGGAGGCGTCGGCGAGCAAAGTCGATATTTGGGGCTAGTCAGAGAGGATGGCTCTGCGCTCTTCGGCACGATTCGTTCGACGGTTCGGCTTGATGGTGGCGGGCGTGTGGAGCGACTTGTCGAGTATCCCATCGACCTGGGAGAGATCGATTCGCTTCCACGCTGGTTCTTTGTATTTTCCGACGGCACGGGCGTGCTGGCGCTGTGGGAGAATGGCATGTTTCTGCGGTTTGACGCCCGCGACTTGCGTTCGGGCGTACGCCGCGTCGAGAAGGGTCGCGTTGTTTCTGAGGACGAAACTGTGACGGCTGCTTCGATGGCGCTTGGGGGGCTGACGCTCATCGTGGGCGGATCGAGCGGGAAAGCGTCGGCGTGGCTGGTCTCTGAACGGGTGGACTCGACTTCGGCCGATGGTCGCATGCTTACGCAGCGTTGGCGAGACTCGGTCGGAGATGGTGCGGTGCAGTCCATCTCGCCCGGCGATCGTGATCGATCAGTCGTGTTTGTCGGCGCGAGCGGGAGCGTGCTGATCAAGCATGTGACAAGTCTGAAACGGTTGGCGGAGTTCGCGATTGAGGGGCCTGCGCCGCGGATTGCGTCGACAACGCCTTCATCCAACCGTGTGTTGTGGCTTAGGGATGACGGATCTTTTGAATCGCGTGAACTGGACCCCGGGTATCCGAGTGTGAGTGTGGCGTCGCTGTTCGGGAAAGTACATTATGAAGGGTACAGCGACGCACAGTGGGTGTATCAGTCGACGGGTGATGTGCAATCGGAGCCGAAGTACAGTCTGATTCCATTGATCTTCGGCACGCTCAAGGCGACAGTTTTTGCGATGTTCTTTGCGATCCCGCTGGGGGTGCTGTCAGCGATTTATGCCAGCGAGTTCATGAACCGCAAGATGCATCGTGTAGTCAAGCCCGGAATCGAACTGATGGCGTCACTGCCTTCGGTCGTGATCGGGTTTGTTGCGGCGATGGTGGTTGCGCCGTTTGTTCGCCAGTGGCTGCCTTCGATCATGGTCGGTATGTTTGTAATTCCGACGATTGCGATCCTGGGAGGCATGATCTGGCAGACACTTCCGACGCGATGGAGCCGGCGGTTCGGATCGCGGACCAAGTTGTCAATTGTGCTTGGCATTCTTGCGGTGGGGTTGGTGGCTTCGAGTCTGGCGGGGCCGGTGGTGCAGAACTGGTTGTTCTCGCCTTCGCGGGCTGAACGTCTGGTTGCAGCCGGTTCTTATGAGACCATTCCTGAGGCGGAGGCCCGCTGGTCTGAGCGGCGTGTGGCCTCGCTCACGGTGGGTGAGCGTGCGCAATTGAGGCGGCATGGTGTGTTCTTTGTCGATGGGCGAGCTGTGAAGCCTTTGGAGTCTGACGATTCACTTCCGGCCGTGGAGGGGAGCATCGAGAAGTGGCTTGATGGCAATTTCGGGGGGGCTTGGTCGGGGTGGTTTGTGGTCATGATGATCCCAGCATGCATTGCGGTGATGGGTCTTCACACGGTGTTTGTGGCCAAGCGGTGGACGGGCGTGTTGGAGCGCAAGAGCAGGGCGGTTGCAGCGAGTCTGGAGGTGGGCAGGTTTGTCAGCAGCGTTGGTGCGATCGTCGCATGTGCGGGAGTGTTCGCGTGGGGGTTGTCTGCAGCGGGGCTTGACCCACGAGAGTCAATTTTTGGGCAGTTCACGCCTCGCAATACACTGATCGTCGGCCTGGTGATGGGATTCGCGATCATTCCGATCATCTTCACAATCAGCGAGGACGCGCTGGCGAGTGTGCCCAAGTCATTGAGATCGGCTTCGCTTGGGTCAGGCGCGACGCCATGGCAAACGGCCATCCGGGTGGTGCTGCCGGTGGCGGGCTCTGGTATCTTTTCGGCATGCATGATCGGGCTTGGGAGAGCGGTTGGCGAGACGATGATCGTGCTGATGGCAACGGGAAATACGCCTGAAATGAGCTGGAATATGTTTTCCGGATTTCGCACCCTTGCGGCCAACATCGCTGTAGAACTGCCCGAGGCACCCAAGGGCGGAACACACTATCGGGTGCTCTTCGTCTGCGGCCTCATCCTGTTTCTGATGACGCTGATGATCAACACGACGGCGGAGTTCGTTCGGCAGCACTTCCGCAAGAAGAGCGCAGCACTGTGAGCCAAACTCCGACCCAGCCCATCTTGAGACACAAGCGGCAGACATCGTTTGCCGCGCGCGGAGAGCCAAAGGTGTGGCTCATGGGGCTTTCGATTGTTCTTTGTGTGGCGATGATCGTGCTGATGATCGTCTTGATCGTGGCGCGAGGGAGTGCGACATTCTGGCCTAGATCAATCCATGAGGTGACGCTTGCGGACGGGACGGTTTTTCTGGGTGTCCCGATGGGCGAGAACGCGTACCAGCCGATGGACGCCGAGCGGGCCGAAATTGAAGCTGCACGCGAGGCCGGAGTGGTGCATGTCGAAGATGCGTGGGATGAGGATGGACAGCCGATTCGGCGTCGGTACATGGTTGGGAATCGTGATCTCGGGCAGCAGAGTTTTCGCTGGGTGCCCTTGTGGCGTGTGCGTGAGGTGTCAGTGCCGCTTGATGCCGTTCTTGTCGAACGTCGCGAATGGGGCGTGTTTCTTGGTCGGATCGAATCGATCACACGCGATGAAACGGTTGCGATTGACGATGGCAGGTTGGAAAGCCGACGGGCTGTACTCGCCGAAGGGCCTAAAGCGGTTACCGAGCAGTTGAGCCAGTTGATGCGCGATGTCAGACGGAGGCAGGATGACATCGCGAGGCTCAACGAGCGTGTCGTCCCCGGTCTTCAGTCGAAGATTCGTAAACTCGAGTGGTCGAAGCGAGCTGCCGCGATCGAGCACGATCGCACACTCATGCCGCAGAAGTGGCACGCGGGAATCGGGCTCTGGTCAGCGGGTCTGGTGGGTTTGATCGCGAGCATGATTGGATTGGTCATGCATGCTCGGCGCACTGGTGCAGGTGAGCGTGGAGTCGGGGTCAAGTCGGTGCGACTGGCAGCGTGGCTGGTGGCTTTGGGGCTCGCTGGTTTCTGCTGGCTTGAGAGGCCGGGTTCGCGGCCTTCGATGTCGGCTAACGATCTGGCTCGCGTCGAATCCAGAGTTGCGAATGAGATCGAATCGCTTCGCGTGGAACAGCGTGTAGCGATGTCGGAACTCGAAGTGCTCAGGAGCGAGGATTCGCAGTTTCGAATCTTGTTGCGAGAACCGACGCGTGGGCGTATCAGTGCGATTTCGCAGAGTGAGCCGAATGAACCGATGCTGCTTTCGCAAGTTGTGCGCATCGTGCGAGCCAACGAGTTGAGCACCTTTCAGAAGTGGGGCGTCTATTTCTCCCGGTGGTGGGAGTTCCTGTCGGATAGTCCGCGCGACGGGACTGCGGCCGGCGGTGTGTTTCCAGTCATTGTCGGGACCGTTACGCTGACCATGCTGCTGACGATCTGTGTGGTGCCGCTTGGGGTCATCGCGGCCCTGTACCTGCGCGAGTATTCGAGGCAGGGAGTTCTGACGAGTGTGATCCGCATTGCTGTCAACAACCTTGCGGGTGTGCCGAGCATTGTGTATGGCATGTTCGGGCTTGGATTCTTCTGTTATTCGCTGGGCGTGTTCGTTGACGGCGGGCCGAGGCACGCGATGCCAGTTGTCTCATGGTGGATGATTGGTGTGGTGCTGTTGATCGCGATGACGCTTGCTGCGTCACTTGGGGTAATGGGCAAGCGGATCCCGGGGAGCGAGCCAACTCGAGGGATGCGCATTGCGAGTGTGGCGTCGATTGCTTGTTGGTGCGGGGCTATCGGCGTCGTGTTCTGGATGATCACGACAACGCCATACTTCAACGGCTTCTTTGAGGAAAAGTTGCCCGAGACGCCGACTTTCGGCGGCCGCGGAATTCTGTGGGCTTCGCTGACACTTGCGCTCTTGACGCTGCCCGTCGTTATCGTTGCGACGGAGGAAGCGATCGCGGCAGTGCCGGGTTCAATGCGTGAGGGAAGCTATGGCTGCGGCGCGAGCAAATGGCAGACCATGCGACACATCGTGTTGCCGTCGGCGATGCCGGGGATTCTCACCGGAGCGATATTGGCCATGGCGAGAGGGGCTGGCGAGGTTGCGCCGCTGATGCTTGTCGGGGCGGTCAATCTCGCGCCGGCGCTGCCGGTGAGCGGGGAGGCACCGTTCCTGCATGGTGACCGGACCTTCATGCACCTGGGGTTTCATATATACACGCTCGGTTTCCAAAGTCCTGATTCGGAGGCTGCGGAGCCTCTGGTCTGGACAACAACGTTGCTGCTGCTTGCGATTGTGCTTTTGCTGAATCTGGTAGCTATTGTGATTCGCGCCCGGTTGCGTGCGCGCATGCGCACTTCTCATGTGTAGGATGAACCGTGATTGTGGATGAACCAGTTCTGACGAATCGAAGAGATCCGATGCCCAGGCCGCGAGGTGCGGGCGAGAGCGCGCTCGTGCGTGCGGTACGCGAAGGCACCGGATTCACTCCGAAACTGCACGAAGGCATTTCGGAACTTGATGCCGTGGTCGATATACGGGAATTCAGCCTGTGGTATGGTTCAGCCAAGGCGCTGCATTCGGTCTCGATGGCGATTCCGCGCAAGGGAGTCACAGCCATGATCGGCCCATCGGGCTGTGGCAAGTCCACACTTCTGCGTTCGATCAACCGTCTCAACGATCTGATCGATGGGGTGCGTGTCGAGGGGCAGATGCTGCTCAATCAGAGTCCGGTCTATGCGCCCAATGTTGATGTCATTGAGTTGCGCAAGCGTCTAGGCATGGTTTTTCAGAAGCCGAACCCGTTTCCAATGTCGATCTTCGAGAATGTGGTGTATCCGCTGCGCATCGACGGGGAGAATCGGCGCAGCCTCCTGCAGGAAGCCTGCGAGAGTGCGCTGCGTTCGGCCGCACTATGGGGCGAAGTGAAGGATCGCCTGAAGAGTTCGGCGCTGGGTCTTTCGGGCGGTCAACAGCAGAGGCTGTGCATCGCGCGGGCAATCGTGGCCGACCCGGAGGTGCTGCTGCTCGATGAGCCCTGCTCAGCGTTGGACCCGCTGTCAACGCTGAGGATTGAAGAGTTGATCCACAGCATCGCGCAGCGGTACACGGTCATCATCGTAACGCACAATATGCAGCAGGCCGCCCGGGTGAGCCAGTACACGGCTTTCATGTACCTGGGGCGGCTGGTTGAGTTTGGCCACACCGACGCCATTTTTCAGAACCCTCACCTGGAGGAGACCGAGCAGTATGTGTCGGGGCGGTTTGGGTGAAGGAATCGGCCTCATTCTAGATTGACCCTTCCAAAGGGGGTCGAATTCGATTATCTGGCATTCAACTAGCCGATAGTCCCTCCTAGTATCACTCTGTCGCTGCCGGGCGATGGAACGCCCTTGTCGGCTCCACTGCGGGAGTGGGTCGATCGGAAGGGGAATCCCGGCAGGCGAGGCACGCGATGACCGCCGGATCCAAGCCTGTACTTTCGTCCGTCAATGGCTGGAACGCAGACTACCTCGAGCAGCAGTTCGAGGCGTTTCGCATGAATCCAGACTCCGTCACGCCGGATCTCCGGCTGTTCTTTCAAGGGTTTCAACTTGCGATGGCAGAGGAGCTTCGGTTCGCCGGGTCGTCTGGTGCCAACGGAGCGCCCGTTTTGCATTCAGGTTCTGTTTGGCCAAGCCGACTTGATACGGCCCAACATGGCGGCGAGGCGTCAAACTTCCAATCCGCAGTCGATGACCTCATCAATGCCTATCGGACGCTGGGGCACATCGCGGCCCAGCTCGATCCATTCGGCCATCCGCGAGAGCGACCCGAGCCTCTGAATTTGTCCCATCACGGGCTTACCGATGCTGACCTTGATCGCGTTGTAAATGCGGCCGTGCTCGGGCTCGAACATGAAACGACGCTCAGAGCCCTCATCGACAGGCTCGAACGAGTGTACTGCGGCCCGATCGGGGTCGAGTTCATGCATATTGCCGACACGGAGCAACGCGAGTGGCTGCTCAATCGCTTCGAATCGGCCAGCGGGAGCATTCCGCTCGATCGCAATCAGCGGGCGCAAATACTCGAGTTGCTGACGCGGTCGGAATCATTCGAGCGATTCCTGGGCAAGCGATACCCTGGCGACAAGCGTTTCAGTCTCGAGGGTTCAGAGTCGTTGATTCCGCTGATCGAGTGGTCGCTGATGGCGGCGACCGAGTTTGACGCTGAAGAGATTGTGCTCGGCATGGCCCATCGGGGGCGACTCAATGTTCTCAACAACATTCTGGGCAAGACCCATCAGCAGATTTTTACCGAGTTTGAGGAAACGTGGGAAGAGGATTTTGCTGATGGCGGTGGCGACGTCAAATACCATCGTGGGTATTCGGGAACGCGGCGCTTTGCCAACGGGCGCATGCTGCATCTCGCGATGGCGAGCAATCCAAGCCACCTCGAGTCGGTTGATGCGGTGGTGGAGGGTCGCTGCCGTGCCAAGCAGAGGCTACGGGGCGACTTCGATCGCAGGCGTGTGATTCCGCTGTTGATCCATGGCGACGCGGCGATCATCGGGCAGGGAATGGTCTTTGAAGTGATGAACCTTTCGCAGTTGGAAGGGTACACGACCGGCGGCACGGTGCACATCGTCGTCAACAATCACATCGGGTTTACGACGACTCCCGAGGACGCTCGCTCATCGCGGTATTGCACAGACATTGCCAAGGCCATCGACGCACCTATCTTTCACGTCAACGGGGAGGACCCCGACGCGTGTGTGGCGACGGCCCAGTTTGCCATGGAATACCGTCAGAAGTTCAGGCGCGATGTGTTCATTGACATGTGGTGTTATCGCCGATATGGCCACAACGAACAGGACGAGCAATCGTTCACGCAGCCTCTGCTGGCGCGGGACATTCGCAACAAGGCGAGCGTGCTTTCGCTTTATTCGTCGAGGCTGCTCGAGTCGGGGGATATCTCGGAAGCGGATGTGGCCGCGATCGGTCACCGCTTGGCCGAAGCGCTGGAGCAGGCACAGCAGGCCGCCCGCGAGACGCCGAACGATCCGACAATCGACCCGGGAAGCGCCCGCTGGACAGGATTGGTCAATGCCTATTCGTTTGAGCCGACCGAAACACGCGTGAGCCGCGAGTTGCTGTCCGAGGTCTGCGAGGCCCTTGGGCGGGCTCCAGAAGGGTTTAATCTCAACAAGAAACTCGAACCGATCATGGGAGCGCGGCGTTCGCTACTCGAGACCGGGGACATCAGTTATGCCGATGCCGAATCGCTTGCGTTCGGCACTTTGCTCGCGGAGGGAAATCCGATTCGCCTGTCGGGACAGGACGTTCGCAGAGGGACGTTCAGCCATAGGCACGCGGTCATTCGCGATGTGGAAACTGGCGAGCCGTACATTCCGCTCAACAATATTCGTAGTCAGTCGAACATGCAGCAGTTCGATCCGAAGGCGCTGGGCGAAGGTGAGCAGGCACACTTTTGCATCTTTGACAGTCCCCTGAGCGAGCAGTCGGTGCTTGGGTTTGAGTACGGATACTCACTGGCTGATCCAAATCTGCTTGTGCTGTGGGAAGCGCAGTTTGGTGATTTTTCCAATGGCGCTCAGGTCATCATCGACCAGTACATTGCCTCGGCAGAAGCCAAGTGGGGGCGGTGGTCTGGTCTTGTGATGCTGTTACCACACGGGTATGAGGGTGCGGGTCCGGAGCATTCGTCTTGCCGTATCGAGCGTTTCCTGGAGTTGTGCGGCAACGACAATCTCCAGGTCGTGTATCCGAGCACTGCTGCGCAGGCATTTCACGTTCTGCGCCGGCAACTGCGTCGTTCGTTCCGCAAGCCTTTAATTGTTGCGACACCCAAGAGCATGTTGCGCGTTCCGACGAGTCATATCAGCGAACTGATGACGGGTACGTTCCGGGAAATGCTCGATGACCCGTTGTTCGAAAGCGAAGGGCGCGATCGGAGCAACGTGACGCGCATCGTGCTGTGCAGCGGCAAATTGTATTGGGATCTTGACGAGCGACGTCGCCAGTTGAAACGCGACGATATCGCAATCATTCGCGTGGAGCAGATCTACCCATTCCACAGCAGGATGCTGGGGGAGATTTTGTCGCGTTATCCGCAGAACGCCGAGTGTGTGTATGCACAGGAAGAGACACGCAATGCGGCGTCGTACTTGTTCGTTGCCGATCGCATGGCGACTGACCTGAACATGGAACGCCCGCGATACATCGGGAGGCCTGCGGTGGGCACGCCCGCAACGGGCTCGAAGAAGAAGCACAAGTACGAGCACGAAAAGATCCTGTCGGGGGCGATTGGTCCAAAGCCTGAGTCCAGTGAAGGATCGGGCACTAGAATTCTCGCATCAGCCTGAGCCACTAACGGAGCCTCAAGGAAATGGCCACCGAAATCGTCATGCCAGAGTCCGGAGAATCAGTCGCCAGCGGCGTTTTGACAACGTGGCTGAAGAAATCGGGCGACTTTGTCCAACGCGATGAACCAATCGCCGAAGTCGACACCGATAAGATCACAGTCGAGATCAGCTCTCCCGCAGCGGGCGTCCTCACGCAAAGCGTAACGGAGGGTGATGAAGTCAAGATTGGTGCGGTGCTCGGCATTGTGGACGACTCGGCCAAGGCGACAACAAGCGGCGTAGCGAGCAAGACGACATCGGCTACGGGCAATGGCCGATCTGAACCTGCGGGATTAACAACGGCGACCGCCCCCAGTGCGACAGCCACAGCGACGCAAGCAGGCGCGAGCCAGGCGCCGGTTGGCTTGAGCGCAGCGCCAGCCGGCGATTCGAGCAGCGATGTGCGTGCTACACCTGTGGCACGCAAGCTCGCAGCCGAACACAACGTCGATCTTGCAGGCATCAAGGGCACAGGGATCAACGATCGCATTCGCGAGAATGACGTGCTGGCGTTTGTTCAGCAGCGCGACAAGGGCGGAGCCTCGGCCACGCCGACCCCGGTCAGGCCTTCGTCCTCGCTGACACCGCGCGGGGTCACCCGCGAACGCATGACGCCGCTGAGGCAGAAGATCGCCAGCCGTCTCGTCGAGGCTCAGCACACAGCTGCGATGCTTACAACGTTCAACGAGTGCGACATGACTGCTGTCATGGACTTGCGCAAGTCGCACAAGGAATCGTTCGAAAAGAAGCACGGGATCGGGCTTGGGTTCATGTCGTTCTTTGTCAAGGCAGCAGTCAACGCGCTGCGGACCTATCCGATGGTTAACTCGTACATCGTCGCTGACGACGAAGGTCGACCCGCGATCGAAAAGCACGACTACTGCGATATCGCAGTGGCTGTCTCAAGCCCGAAGGGTCTGGTCGTGCCGGTCATTCGCAATGCGGAGCAACTCACGTTCGCGGGCGTTGAGGTGGCCGTCAAGGATCTCGGCACGCGGGCGCGCGACGGCAAACTCGGCATCGAGGAAATGCAAGGCGGAACGTTCACCATCACTAATGGCGGAATCTTCGGCAGCCTGATGTCGACGCCGATCCTGAACCCGCCGCAGTCCGCGATTCTCGGCATGCACGCGATCAAGAATCGTGCAATCGAGCATCCTGCGGGTTCTGGCCATGCCACAATTCGTCCGATGATGTACCTCGCGCTGAGTTACGATCATCGCATCATCGACGGCTCTGAGGCCGTGCGATTCCTCGTTTCGATCAAAGAAGCAATCGAAGATCCGGCGAAACTCTTGCTTGACCTTTGATGGGCTGCTAGATTCGCTAACCGCACAGCGAGTCGAGCAGACCTTCGCACGCACGAGTCAACATCGCGAACACATCGTCGAACCCCCGGTCCGACCCATAGTATGGGTCGGGCACGTCGAGTTCATGCTGTGGCCGCTCCTTGAGCGTTGGGTCAAACGAGCGCATGAGCGAAACTTGATTGCGTGCTGCGCCGCGTTCGATGAGCCCGCGTGCGTTCGCACGATCCATCGCCAGAATGAGATCGAAACGTATCGCGTCGGTTGAGGGCTCGAACTGGCGTGCGATGCTCGGGAGTTCGACACCGTTGCGAAGAGCAACCGCAAGGGCCCGGGGGTCCGGGAGCTGGCCCGCATGCCAAGATCCGAGGCCGCACGAATCCACTTCGAAGCGATGCAGCACACCGCGCTCTCGTGCCTGATGCAGAAATATGCCTTCCGCCAGAGGTGAACGGCAGATGTTGCCTAGACACACGAACAGAAGGCGGTGGGAGGCGCTCACGCGGTTGCCCCCAGGATTGCAGCATGAGGCCGCTTCGTGGAATCTTTCAGCAACTCAGCAAGCGGCGACAGTTCCTCTGACACAGATAGTGGACGCGACGGTACGGGCCGAATTGCAGCCGCGGGAGAGATCGCAATGGGCAGATGAGCCTGTTCTGCCGCGTGCAACAACACCCGCAGCGCGCCGCGTGGCACATACGGAAACAAGAGGTCGCGTCCGCGCGCCGAATCCATGAATGCAGCGTCGCACGCTGGCAAATATGCCGCGAGCGGACCGTCGATCACGAACATGCCCGTCCCTAGGCCGGACCGTCGGCGGAAGACGCGCGCTTCGGCCAGTCTCCAAGCTTGTGCAGGGACAATCGCACTGGCTTCGATTCCGATGACACGCAACAGCCCAATCATGAAGATGAACCGCTGCGCGTCGAGCGCGTTCCAGGGTGACGAAATCGGAAAGATCAGCCGTTCATGCTCCCCGACACCGAGTCGAGCACGCATTTCAGCGCGCGAACCGATCGTCGGTAGTACCACGGTCGGTGTGCGCGTCTCGACTCGCACACCGGGCACGCCTGCGGCAATCCAAGCCTGTGCGTCAGCCTCGTCGAACGTCACAACACGTTGAAAGTCGCTGATCGCACGCACAACTTGCGCTGGGCATGAACCCGGACGTGGGCTTTCAAGCAGCCCGACCTCCGCTGGCACGTCGGCACCGATCCCCCCCCGCATCGCCCACATCGCGCAACTTCGCCCCCACGCAAAGACTCGGCCGCTCTCGATCGTCGGCTGCGAAGCGTCACAAGATGACAGCGCGTTGAAGAGCGAGCCGGGAATGATGCCATCCGAACTGAGCAACCATCGCATGATGCGGTCGCATCGGCCAAGAAGAAACGGGTCGGTGGCTCCCATGCCTTGCATGACAAGCTCGGTCGCCTCTCGGTGGAGACCTGTCGTCACGCGGCCGTGCGAACCATCGAAGAGGTGAATCATGCCTTGGCTTGCTTATCGCGTGCGCCGCGCGCTGTGTGTCACTTCAACGTCATAGAACATTTCGGCCAAGGCTGTGCCCACTTGCTTGGCGAGCGCTTCTTGCGCCGTGTAGAGTTGCGAGGTCGAAGTTGGAGCCTCCCCCGGCTTCTGTGGCAATGTGACGTAGAGCGGGAAAATACTTGCCTCGCCTTGAGGCCAGATGCGGTCGCCTGTCTTGCTGTCGATGATCTTGACCTGGAGTGTGGCGTTGGGCGAGAAACCGCCCCTGTCACTCGACATTGCAAATGACGTCAAAAGGCCATAGATCACGACATCGGCACCGACGCTCTGCCCGATCTCTTCGATGCTGAGTTTCTCGCCAAAGCGCTCCTTGGCGGTTCCTGCCAGCGCCCCCCGCCCGTCGATCATGTTCTTGACGACGCCTTTCTTGAGCATGGTTTCCTGGGCGGTGTCAGCAATGGTGCCACGAAGCCTGCGCGATGCGATCTTGCTCGATGGATCGTCGATGAAGATGACATAGGTGAGCGTCTCATCGAGGGTCGTCACCTTTCGAACCTTGCCGGGACCGTGCACGGCATAGGCAACCGGGGCGACGATGTTGCAGCCGGTCGTAGTCAGCACAGCGGCAGTTGCGATCAAGACAGTGATCAGACGAAGTGTATTTCGCGGAGTTTTCACCAGTTGCCTCCAAATCAATACTTGATCTCGTTTGGTTCTTTGTGATCGAAGAACAGCCACGCGACACGGTTGGAGAACCGTCGCGAGAGTTCGGTGTTGACGACGTCAAAGCGAAGGTCTGTCGTCATAAATCCTCGTCCATCCGGGAACGTGACGGTGATGGCTTTCTCGTAGACAGCATCGTCGGGCATCGGTCCGTCGGCCTCGAAGACGGACACCGTACCTGCCGCCACTCCATCCCAGATGTGCACATTTCCTGGCTCATGCAGGCGATAGACGGCCAGATCAACGACGATCAGGCGATCGACACCAAGCATCTTCGCCACATCCTGCCGAGGCATGGCAACCCAGCGTGGATTCGCATACAAAACTCGCAGCATGCGGTCTACGTTCGGGGCAGCGATCGCGCCGTCGGGCAATTGTGCGTGTGCCTCCGCGATCATGTTGTTGATGCGCTGCATCATGGTTGCGGTCAAGCCGGCATACTCGGCCTCGATGACGCGATCGGCGACCACGACTGCTGCAAAACTCTTGTTCGAAAGCCCCTCATAATCGGTGTACACCATGTGGTCGCCGTGGCGCTTGGCGCTTGCTGCCATACCGCCGACGAGTGTCCCGACCATGCACCCCGGAACGGCCAGCAATGTCAGCACGCCAACCGCGCACTTTGCCAGAGTACCAAGCCGGTGAGGTGAGAAAGAAAAATGGGCGATGAACGTCACGTCATGCTCCTTGAGCCGCAGGCTTGGCGCCTCTCAGCCCTGCCACAACAGAATCTTGTACAACCAGGCCAACGCAAACAAGAGTACCCCTGCGATGACGACTCTGGGGCGAAGCATGGCCATCCAGACGACACCGAGGCGGTTTCCAACCACCGCGATGTGGCACCCCCCCCAAAAAGCGACACTTGATCCCAATGCGAGCAGCATACCGAATGGTTGAACCGAGGCCGAAGCCCCCAGTTTTCCATCCGCCGCGTGGGCGAAAGCAGTTGTCATGCCACAGGTTGCGCAGGGTTGATTCCATGTCAAAGCCCAAGAGCAGGGGGCAAGCCCCAGTTGCGTGTGAGTGCCATGCCCGTCAATGCTGGGATTGAGCCACGCAGCCACCACAAGGATGAGCAGCGTGGCAGCCGCCACCACTGCCCCGGCAATTCGGCGGCGAAGCCGTCCGCCCTTTGCGTCTTCGGCCAAGACCATTGCGGATAGGCTGCGCCCGGGGTGTCGCACCGGGAGAAGGATACGCGGGCCGAGGGGTTCGGATCCGCTCGAACTCGACCGGTGGCTTTTGGGGGCGTCGCCTCGCCTTACGCGGAGGCTTTGAGTGAACGCAGCACTTTCATGTGTGCGGCAGCGTTCGCGCGAATGAACTGCGAACTTCGGCCGCAAGAAGTGCCGCCGCCAGCGTACAACTGCGCCCTCAGTTCAGTGCGTGCGCGGTAAAGATCGCTGACGTCCTTGCAGTATGGCACAGCCGATTCGATAAGTATCAACCGTACCCCGGGAGTTTCATGGCTTGGCGTGCGATCGGACGACTCGCTTTGCAACGGATGCGGAACGATTCGTTCAAACTGATGCACGAAGTCCTCGATGCGATGGCGCATCCGGTTGGATGGGGCAGAAACGAGGAACTGGTCATCGCCGAGGTGCCCGACAAAGACATCTGCAGCACTTTCGAGCAAAATGGTTCGAATCACGAGGACCAACTGCTGGATCACCTGATCGCCGAGCTCGTATCCATACGTCTGATTGAACTTGCTGAACTTGCGGAGATCGACAAATGTCACGTCATGCTCGAGACCAGGCTCGGATGCTTCCAGCAGATCGCGCAGATGCTGGTCTGTGCGCACGCGGCCGGGCAATCCGGTCAGCGGCGCGTGGCGAAACTGAATCGAACGGCAGGCACCGGCAGCAGCCTGTAGCAGATCGCCCATCGTTACGATGCCGATCAGGTCATCGCCATCGGCAACCACCAGCGGTGACGCAAGTGAGTGATCATCGCGAGCCGATGCGTGTTCGAGTGCCTCGACGAGACCCATTGTCGCATCCACGGTTGTACGGCTGGAGCCGATCAGGAACGAGATTGGAAGCGACGCCCGGCCATCGCTTGCTGCCCGTAAGATTGCGTCACGATCACACCAGCCCGCAAATCGGGGGCCGTCGGTGATAATAATGCCGGGCTGCCGCAGATTCTGAAGCATGCTCGAAGCCACTGTACTGACGCGTGTGGAGGCATCGACCATCGGAGCGGAACGTGACAGCGTACGTGCCGTGGCGCGGTCAGGATCCTGAACCTGACGAGGGGAGACCATGGCGGCCCGGTAGCGAATGTGTGCCCGCAGATCCTCGGAGATATCCTGATCCTTCTCTCCCGGGCGTGCAAGCAGGTAGCCCTGGGCGTAGTCGACGCCGAGATCAATCAGAGTGTTGAGCTCTTCGATGCGCTCGATGCCCTCCCCGATGATCTTGATCGAACTGAGCTTGCCGAAGTGGACGAGGAAGCGGATCAGATGCTGACGAACTTTGTCTTCGTCGAGATGATCGACGAGTTCGCGATCGAGTTTGAGCCATCCAGGCCTGAGGCTCATGATGCGGTTCAGACCACTAGTGCCCGCGCCGACATCGTCGATGGCGATATGGAATCCCGACCCGCGAAGCGTCTCGATCGAACCGACGAGCCCGTCGAACTCATGGTCCTTGCAGCGCTCCGTGACTTCAATCACGATCCGTGTGGGACCGAGGCCCTGCTGGGATTGCAGTTCCTTGGTCAACTGTCGCGTGAAGAGGCGATTGGAGATCACCTCTGGAGAGCAGTTCATGAACAAGAGAGTGCCGGGCTTCCAGTGGCTCGCAGCCTCGATCGCGAGTTGTCGCGAGAGACATTCAAGATCCCAATTCAATGGGTTCATCTCGGCCGCGGAGAACATTTCCTCCGCGTTGGAAAAGCCCGACTCAGGCAGAGGCCGCGTCAAAACTTCGTATCCACCGACCTGCCCTGAGCGCATGTTCACGATTGGCTGGAACATGGTCCGGACCAGTCGCTGATCGATGGTGCGCGCAAGTTTGGCGTTGATTTCAGACCGGGGAGAGATTGGTTCTTGCGTGTTCATTGCTGCAAAGTGTGGCAATAAGCCGCCGTTCTGCAACAGACATCGGTCGCACCATGTTTGCAATCCAGCGCACAAACGCGGTGTGAGATAAACAAGGCCTATTTCTGATCTTTTCAGGGCCTTCGCCGCAGAAGGGTAAGCCCGATAGAGTGGCTTTCGAAACCGATTGCGATTTATCGGAACTGGCTAGGTGGTAGTCAATCGAACCTAAATACACCCTTGCGAAATCCGTACAGATAGGCCACGACTGTAGTGAACAGGAAAAAGAGAATACGTACGAGCCAGATGAGGCTCTGGTCGCTACCTGGCTGGAGGTTTGCGAACGTGGCTGCCCAAGGGTACAGAAAGACGACCTCAACGTCGAACACGAGGAAGACCATCGCGATGAGGTAGAAACGCACGTTGAAGCGCTTGCGAGCGGTGGCCACGGGGGTCATTCCGCTTTCATACGCGACCCCCTTGGTCTTGCCCTCGCGCTTAGGACCGATGATGAGGGTGGCGACCACATTTCCCACGCCAAAGGCAATCGCAGCCATGAGCATGAGAAAAATCGGTAGATACGCGGAAACATCGGTGGACGCGAGAAGCATGGTTAAGTCGGTCTCCACTGGGGGTCGAATCATAGCAGGTTCTGTTCGCCATTGCGCGCGGCGGGTCGGAGCGTCTGCCACGACGGACTGTGGAGGCCGACGAGTGCCTCTACGAGATACGGGGGTAGTCTGAGTCGGACTGACCCTGCCAATTCGGCAGTCGCGTCAAGTCGACACACCACGGCTGACAGGCCGCATGCCACTCTACCGCACGGGTGAATGGCTGTAAAAGGCTTTGCGGCATGGTTTTGCAATCTTTCGATCGCTTGGCACGACAGTTGCCTAACCACTCGTGTCGGGATATCGGTGCCTCCGTGAGGCATCGTCACCTTCGACAGAATCATTGGGCACTGAGAGGACGGGGCCCGATGCAGAACGTTTCAACAACGGAGCACTGAAGCATGGCTACCAAGGAACTGGTCTTTGATATCGAAGCACGTCAAGCCCTTCTCTCGGGCGTCGAAAAACTCGCCAAGGCGGTCAAGGCGACTTTGGGCCCACGCGGGCGCAATGCGGTCATCGACAAGTCGTGGGGCGGTCCGAGCGTGACCAAGGACGGCGTCACCGTCGCTGAGGAAATCGAACTGATCAACAAGGCGGAGAACATGGGAGCCTTGCTTGTCAAGGAAGCCGCGAGCAAGACATCGGACGTTGCGGGCGATGGCACGACGACGGCCACGGTGCTTGCCGAGGCCTTGTTCCGCGAAGGTCTGAGGCACATCGCTGCGGGCGTCGACGCTAACGCGCTGGTTCGCGGCCTGAAGAAGGCCGTCGAGGTCGCGACCAAGAGCATCGACGAAATGGCGACGCCTATCAAGGGCAAGCAGGATATTGCGAATGTTGCCTCGATCAGTGCCAACAACGATTCCGAGATCGGCAAGATCATGGCAGACGCGTTCGAAAAGGTCGGCAAGGACGGCGTGATCACAGTCGAAGAAGGCAAGAGCCTGGAAACCGAAGTGACCGTTGTCGAGGGCATGCAGTTCGATCGCGGATATCTCTCGCCGAACTTTGTGACGAATGTCGACGACATGAAAGTGGAGTTTGACAAGTGCCTGGTGCTGGTGCATGAGGACAAGATCGACAACATTTCGAAACTGGTGCCTTTGCTCGAAAAGGTGATGCAGGCGAAAAAGCCTCTGGTCATTATCGCTGAGGACGTGACCGGCGAGGCGTTGAGCACACTGGTGATCAACAAGCTGCGTGGCACACTTCAGGTCTGTGCTGTCAAGGCTCCGGGGTATGGCGATCGTCGCAAGGCAATGCTTCAGGACCTCGCGGTGCTGACGGGCGGCAAGGCATTCATGAAGGATCTGGGCGTCGAGCTCGACAAAATCGACTTGGCGGAGCTCGGTCTGGCCAAGAAGATCGAGATTACGAGCGACACAACGACCGTGATCGAGGGTGCGGGCGCGACCAAGGACATCCAGGCCCGGATCAGCCAGATCCGCAACGAGATCGAGAACGCCACGAGCGACTACGACCGCGAGAAACTGCAGGAACGCCTCGCGAAGCTCGCGGGAGGCGTGGCACAAATCAATGTTGGCGCGGCTTCGGAGGCTGAGCTCAAGGAAAAGAAGGCTCGTGTCGAGGATGCCCTGCACGCGACGCGCGCTGCAGTGGCTGAAGGCATTGTTCCCGGTGGCGGCGTGTCATTCATTCGCGCACGCAAAGCGATCGAGGGCCTGAAGGAATGGAAAGCCGTTTTTGGCAAGGGCGATGTGTCCGCGAGCGAATTCGGGCACGTGAAGTACGACTACGCAGCCGGAATGCAGGTTGTGCACAGTGCACTTCAAGTTCCGTTGCGGACCATCGCAGAAAATGCTGGCGCGAAGGGAACAGTCGTGGTGTCGAAGGTCGCGGAATCGACAGACGCCAACTTCGGCTACAACGCGCTGACGGATACGTACGAGAACCTGCTCAAGTCGGGCGTGATCACGCCTGCGAAAGTCGATCGTTCGGCGCTGCAGAATGCGGCAAGCGTGGCGACAATTCTGCTCGCAGCCGACTGCATCGTCACTGAAAAGCCGGAACCGAAGAGCGAGCACGCGGGGCATGAGCACGGCCACGGCGGAGGCATGGGCGGCATGCCGGGCATGGGTGGAATGGGCGGCATGGGCGGTATGGGCGGGATGGGGTTCTAGTCCTCAGGCTAACAATCAGTCGTACATCAACGCATCAGCGTTCACAACGTCGCACAACTGACCCTGACCACGAGTCACGGAGTCATGCAACACAACAGGAGATAGTCAATGGCAGTAAAACCACTTGAAGATCGTGTCCTTGTCAAGCCCATCGAACCCGAAACGAAGACAGCCAGCGGGCTCTACCTTCCCGAAGGCGCGAAGGAAAAGCCGATTCAGGGCGAAGTCATCGCGACCGGACCTGGCAAACTCCTCGAGAACGGCAAGCGGGCCGAGCTGAGCGTGCGCAAGGGTGATCGCGTCGTCTACGGCAAATACGCTGGGACGGAAGTCGAAATCAAGGGCACCAAGCACCTCATTCTGCGTGAGACGGAACTGCTCGGCGTGATCGAGTAAGACCAGCAGCACGTAACCGGGCACCGATGAAGATGGATTGAGCTGCGAGCGAAGTCTCGACAGGCTCTCAGGCAGAACACAGAAGGAACAACGCGATGGCAAAGAAGCAGATCATGTTTGACGATGCGGCCCTGCTCGAAATGAAAAAGGGTGTGGATCGTCTTGCGGAAGCGGTCAAATGCACGATGGGCCCGAGCGGGCGGCATGTGGTGATCGAGAAGTCGTACGGCGGTCCGCATGTGACCAAGGACGGCGTGACGGTGGCGAAGGAAATCACGCTGCCTGAGCCGTTCGAGTCGATGGGGGCAAAGATGGTCCACGAAGTTGCGAAGCGCACCGCCGACAACGCTGGAGACGGCACGACGGCGGCGACTGTCCTGGCGCAGGCCATATTCAACGAAGGTCTCAAGGCAGTGGCTTCGGGGTACAACCCGATTCATCTTCAGCGCGGGATCAACAAAGCGGCCGAAGCAGCAGCAGAGGCGATCGACGCGATGGCGATTCCGTGCAAGGGCAAGGCCGACTATAAGAAGGTTGCGACTGTCTCGGCCAATCACAATGCCGAGGTTGGGGAACTGATCGCCGAGGCGATTGCCAAAGTCGGACCGGATGGTGTCGTTGAGGTCGAGGACGGCAAGAGCGCGGAAACGACGCTGGAATATGTCGAGGGCATGCAGTTCGACAAGGGATATCTTTCGCCCTACTTCATGACAGATCCTAAGACGGGTGAGGCAGTGCTCGAGGACTGCTACCTGTTGATTCAGGAAAAGAAGATCAGCAGTCTGCCGGATCTCTTGCCGCTGCTCAACAAGATCGCGGGCACTGGCAAGCCGCTGCTCATCATTGCTGAAGATGTTGAGAACGAGGCATTGGCCGCGTTGGTTGTCAATCGTCTTCGTGGCGTGCTCAAAGTTTGTGCGGTCAAGGCTCCGGGCTTTGGTGACCGCCGCAAGGCCATGCTTGGCGACATCGCCGTGCTGACCGCGGGTACATACTTTGCCGAGGATCTCGGGCGATCGCTCGAGTCTGTTGAACTCACGGAGCTTGGTCGCGCGAAGAAGATTATCGTGACCAAGGATGACACGACGGTGATCGAAGGTGCGGGCAAGAAAAAGGACATCGATCAGCGTGCGGCGCAGATTCTTTCACAGCATGAAAAATCGACCAGTGACTACGACCGTGAGAAGCTGATGGAGCGTCACGCGAAGTTGACCGGTGGCGTTGCAATTCTGTCGGTCGGCGGCGCAACCGAGCAGGCGCAGAAAGCTCTCAAGGATCTGGTCGACGACGCGATGCACGCAACCCGGGCTGCAGCCAAGAACGGGTATGTGCCGGGGGGCGGCGTGGCACTGTTGCGGACGATCGGCGCGATCGATAATGCGAAAAAGAAGGCCAAGGGCGACGAGAAGATTGGATTTGACATCGTTGCCAAGGCGGTTGAGTTCCCGGCGTGGCAGATCGCGCAGAACGCCGGGTATGACGGCGATCTTGCTGTCGAAGCGATTCTGAACGGCGAAGGTGGCTTCGGGCTTGATGCTTCGACAGGCGACTACATCGACCTGATCAAAGCAGGGATCATCGATCCGGCGCTCGTGGCCAAGAGTGCGCTGGTCAATGCAGCGAGCGTCGCAGGGCTGATGCTGACCACAGATGTGATGGTGACGGATCTGAAAGAGGAAGCCAAGCCAGTCGTTGGCGCGGTGAGCTGAGTCGGAAGAGGAGAGAGGCACCGAGGGCGGTTGTTCGCGATCGCCCTCGGGGACCATGAGTATGAGACAGCCCCTCGATGGGAAGCCGTCGCGGGGCTGATTCGCAAGCAAGCGCGACCATTGGAGCAGCATGCCCACCACGCGTGACTACTACGAAGTTCTCAGCGTCGAACGCACGACGGACGGCGAGGAGATCAAGCGCGCGTATCGGCGATTGGCGATGAAGTATCACCCGGACCGCAACCCTGGCGATGCGGAAGCCGAGGCAAAGTTCAAAGAATGTGCCGAAGCGTATGAGGTTCTCTCGGACCCCGAACGCCGAGCGCGGTATGACAAGTTCGGGCACGAGGGGCTTCGCGGAGCCGGAGCAGCGGCCCATGACTTCAGCCGCATGAATGTCGAAGATATCTTCTCGATGTTCAATGACATCTTCGGCGGCGGCGGAGCACGCGGCGGAGGACGGCGAGTCGCTCGTGGATATGACTTGGAAACAGAAGTCTCGCTGAGCCTTACGGACGTACTCAATGGCTGCGAGCGCGAAGTCGAATTCACGCGCATGGACGTGTGCGAAACCTGCGGCGGTGATGGTGCAAGAGTCGGTACAAAGCCCAAGACGTGCGAGACCTGTAGCGGACACGGCAAGGTTCAGCAAGCGGGCCTCGGCGGGATGTTCCGCATGGTTGTTGCTTGTCCGCATTGTCGCGGGCGGGGGACGGTGATTGAGGAGAAGTGCGGATCGTGCCGGGGCAAGGGGCGCGTGCCGAAAAAGCGCACACTGAACGTGAAAATACCGCGAGGGATCCACCACAGCCAAGCGGTGCGTGTGCAGGGTGAGGGCGAGCCGCCCGCGACAGAATCATCGGTCAATGGCGATGGCATGCGTGGCGATCTGCATGTAGTCGTGAATGTCAAGGCACATGAATTGTTCGTGCGCGAGGGCGATCACCTGATGATGGAGATGCCGATCACCTTCACACAGGCTTCGCTCGGGGCCGAGGTCGAAGTGCCGACGCTCGATGGTTCGCAGACGTTTACGATTCCTCGCGGTACACAGCACGGAGCAATCTTCCGGCTCGAAGGAAAGGGTTTGCCCGATCTCCGCAATGGCCGGCGGGGAGATCAGATTGTCGTCGCTCGAATAGAAATACCGAAAAAACTGACTTCGACTCAGGAAAAACTGCTGCGAGATTTTGCAGAGACTGAAGATCATCGCGTGATGCCCGAGAGTCACGGCTTCTGGAAGCGGATGAAGGATCTTCTCGGCGGTGCTTGATCGACTAGAAAGACACATTGCGGCGGAGTGCAAAGCATGACCCACGATACGGAAAGCGACATGACAAGTGAGCAGGACGCACAAAGCAATGACTTGGGCATGGTTGAGCAAGTGCGAGAGGCCGTGCGCCGTGGTGACCTTGAGGTTCCGACTGGAGCCGAGGATATCGTGCTCGCTCTGCGTGCATCGATGGCCGAGTATGACGAATTGTTTGGGCGGTTTCAAAGGCTTGCAGCAGATTTTGCGAACTTTCAAAGGCGCGCGTCAACGAACGAACGCGAGGCCCGGTCGCAGGCGACCATCGGAGCGATTCGCAGTGTTATTCCGGTTATGGATCAGTTCGATCTGGCGCTCGGGCAGGATTCTTCGAAGAGCACTGCGGAGCAGATTGTCGGCGGCGTGCGCATGATTCGCGATGAACTAATGCGTGTTCTCGCGGGTTTTGGTGTGACAGCAATCGAGCCAAAACCCAATGACGAGTTTGATCCGGCGGCGCACGAGGCGATGCTCCAGAAAGCATCGCCAGAGGTTGCACCGGGGCGTGTTGTGCAGACCTTTGGAGTCGGGTATCGCATAGGTGACCGCGTCATCCGACCGGCGAAAGTCTCTGTAGCCGCCGAGCCCGCCAGCCGAGAATCCGGCCAATCGGAAGGGGCTTGAGCAGTGCCGACGTATGATTACAAGTGCAACTCGTGCAGCCACACGCTTGAGATTTTCCAGTCGATGACCGAGAAGGCCAAGCGCAAGTGCCCTAAGTGCGGAAAGAACACGCTTGAGCGACTGATCGGAACAGGGGCCGCAGTGCTTTTCAAGGGATCCGGGTTTTATCAGACTGATTATCGTCCGGAGTCATACAAGAAGGCCGCGGCAGCCGAGCAGGGTTCGACAAGCAATGATGCTTCCTCGAGCTCGAAGGCGAGCGCGTCCGGTGGGGAGGTGTCTTCCGAGGCAAAGGCGAAGAGCGAACCAGTTGCGAAGCCTGCCAAAGAGCAGGCCAAGCCGACCAAGTCGAACAAATCTGAGAAGGACTAACTCGTGCAAGGCGGTCGAATCATGCAGCCAATTGCGCACGGCATCGACCTCGTCGAAGTCATTCGCATTGGCTCCATGATCGAATCGCACGGAGAGACTTTTCTGAATCGCTGTTTCACGACGGCTGAACTGGAGTACGCTGGCGATCGGCGGCGTCGAGATGAACATCTGGCTGCGCGGTTTGCGGCCAAGGAGGCCGTGCTCAAGGCCCTAGGAACTGGGCTCACCAACGGCATTCACTGGACGGATATCGAAGTCAGGCGAGATTCTGATGGTGCGCCCAGTCTGGCATTGAACGGGCGGGCGGCCGATGTTGCTCGGGGGCAGGGAATCGATGAGTGGCTGATCTCGCTTTCACACACAGACTCGCACGCGATAGCGTCGGTCATCGCGCTCGGCAGGATCGGTGATGCTACCGTTGCCGAGTATTGAGAGGAACACCACATGGAACTGTACATCGACACTGCAAACCTCGATGAGATTCGTCAGGCGAGCGACCTCGGCGTGCTTGATGGCGTAACGACCAACCCTTCGCTGATTGCCAAAGAAGGTATCGACTACGGCAAACGGCTGGCAGAGATCTGCGAGATTGTCTCCGGGCCGGTTTCGGCCGAGGTAATTGCAGTTGATGCCGAAGGCATGATTCGCGAAGGTCGCGAGCGAGCGAAGATCGCGTCGAACATCGTTGTGAAATTGCCGAGTACAGTTGACGGACTCAAGGCGTGCAAAGCGTTGTCGAGTGACGGCATCCGCACAAACATGACATTAATCTTTCAGCCCCTGCAGGCATGGATGGTTGCCAAGGCCGGGGCGTTTCTCGTGAGCCCCTTCATTGGTCGTCTGGATGACATCGCGCACGACGGCATGGACGTCATCGCACAAATTCGGCAGATTTACGACAACTACGGATACGAGACAAAACTGCTCGCAGCGTCGATTCGCCACCCCAAGCACATGGTCGATTGTGCGATGGCGGGTGCAGATGTGGCGACGGTGCCGTTCAGTGTCATTCGCCAGTGCATGCAGCACCCGCTGACTGATCTGGGGCTTGAGAAATTCATCAAGGACTACCAGAAGGCCTTTGGTTGAGTCCCAAGGCCCGGCTTAGCACTTGCAATTGCAACTTGGATCACGTCCGCCCAGCGAGTGCACACATCTTGTAGAGCATTCTCGCACCGACATTCGCGTCCCATTCGGGCGCGTCTGCCGGACCCGGCGCGACCTCGACCAGATCGAATCCGACAACTTGCTTGCCAGAGTCCTTGAGTGATTTCAGGAGCAGGGTTGCCTGATCGAAACTGAGCCCGCCGGGAACCGGCGTGCCGGTGTGCGGGCAAAGTTTCGGATCGAGGCCATCGATGTCAAAGGTGACATACACGCGTTTGGGTAGTGAGTTGATGACTTCACTCCAGAGGTTCGTCAGGCTACAACCCGAGTCGAGGGCATCCACGATATCCTCCCAGAACCAGGTGCGAACCCGATCGCCCGCAGCGACGGCGTAGTCACGCTCAGGCTCGCAATAGTCGCGAATGCCGACTTGTGCGACCTTCACCACTCGCGGCTGGGTTTCGAGAACGTTGTAAAGTATGGAGGCATGGGACCATCGGAATCCTTCGAAGGCTGGACGAAAATCCATGTGAGCGTCGATCTGAAGCAGGCCGATACTTCCAAAGTGTTCGCAACATGCGTCGATAGCCCCGAGCGGGACCGAGTGTTCTCCGCCGATGATTCCCGGCGTTTGCCCGGCAGCAAGAATGGCAAGGGATTCATGACGAACACGCTCGCGAAGCCGAAGTCCGATTGCGTCGATGGCGTCGAGGACCGCCCGGTCTGATTCCTCGGCTCCGCCCTTGGCAATCAAGGGTTCGGCCAGTGCACGGGCTTCACGCGACCAGACTTCAATCGTTGAGTCGTGAGGTGCCATCCAGATGCCTCGCTCGTAGATGCGGCCGAAGCGGTGGTCGTAGAGATCGACTTGCGCCGAGGCGGTGCGAATTGCCTCGGGCCCGTGACTCGTGCCCGGGCGGTACGATGTCGTAGCGTCGAATGGAATTGGGAGGAGTACGACGGATGCCTGCTCTCGCGTGAACGGAAGCCCAAACACGGCGTCACCCGCCACGGCGGCTGCGCTCGGGTCGAAATGCGAATGGTTGGTCGGCATGTCGCGAGGATAGGCGGGCACGCTGCCAATCGCTCATATCTGGTGTAGGCTTGAGGCGTGAAGTACGTGATTCTCCTTGTCGAAGGATCGGCCGAACCAGTGCCTGACGAGGCTTCAGTGCAGACCGTGCTCGAAGTGGCGGTGCTGCCCAATCTTGATGCGCTGGCTCGCACGGGGCGCGTCGGGGCCGCGGCATTTATACCAGAGGGATGCACGCCGGACCAGGAAATCGCGATGGTGTCAGCCTTCGGGATCGAGCCTCTGGGTGCTGGCATTACGCGCGGCGTACTTGACGCGATGTCGCAGGGAGTGGATATAGAGCCGGGCTCGATTGTCGCGTCTGTCGAACTCATCACCGTAATCGATCGCGACGCAGAAGACGCGGGCGAAATCCTCGAACCAGTCTTCATTCCTGAACGCGAAGCGGTGGGGCTGTTCGATGATCTGGCGGCGTTTTGGCGCGGGCGAGGACGCAATGTCGCAGTGCATCACATTGGTGGGCGGCGTGCGGTGCTGATCGAGTCTGATGGGCACTCGTTTCGTGGCGTGCGGACCGAGGTTCCGGTGTTGGGAGAGGTATTTGATACGCTCCTGCCGGCGGGCGGCATTCCCGGTGAGGCCGATGCACTCGCATCGCTTGTACGCACCTCGCATGAGTTTCTCCGCGAGCATGAAATCAACCTGGCCAGAGTTGAGCAGGGACTGTTACCGGCAAATCTCGCGTGGGTCACACAGCCTTCTCCCCGTCCACATGTGTCAGGGTTCAAGGAACGTACTGGTCTAAGTGCGTGCGTTGTCGATCGTCGCGGAATCGCGATCGGACTGGCACGCTTGCTGGAGATTGAAGAGATTATGGCCGTGGAAGTCACGCTAGGCGACTTGGCACGGATCGCGATCGAAGCGATTGACACGAACGACGTTGTCATCGTGCGCATCACGAACGCACCACTTGAGGCAGTTGACTCCGAGATTGTCGGTCCCCTGCTCGAAAGATTGCTCAGAGAGGGAAACCCGGAAGGGCAGTCCGCAACCAATGCCGCGTCAACCGGGGTTGCGACCGGTTGGAGAATGCTCGTCATGCCGACACGGGTTGTCGACAAGAATGGGATGGAGCACAATGATCCCGTTCCGATCATCATGGCAGGAGCATGGATTCGCGCAGCCGTGAAGCGACGGTGGACCGAGCGCGATGCAGCTCAGAGCGACCTCTTCGTCAGGCATGGGCACGAGTTGATGGAGTACTTTCTCTTCGGCGGTTTAACGCGGAGACCAAGTCGATCGCGCAAGCGGAGATTCACAAATGAACAATCCTGAGAACGAAGCGACAGATCCGAAGAACTCGGAGCAAGAGCCGCGTCCGGACGCGACAACCGACACGCCTTGGACCTATGAACTCGAGCCCGCGGACTCAGCCGAAGAGAGTTCGAAGCACGCTCCTTCGAGCGCGAGTCAGTCACCCTCGCCAACTGTACATGCCAAGGACGAGAAGCCGCGAACGCCCGCACCAGTTGCCGAGGCTTCGACAGTGCCGTTCGTTGGGGGATTCGGCAAACTGCGCGCGACACTGTGGATGTTTGGCGCGGTGCTGCTTCTCGCGCTTGTGATCGCAGGGGTGCGTGCGGGTGATGGCACGCTCACCGCCCTGGCGGCGGCTCTCGTTAGAGTGGTGCTGACCGTCGCGGTCAGTGGCATGATTGGAACCCTCGCCGCTATCGCTGCAGCCAGATGCCTCGGCACACGAGTCGCTGAACCGGAATTGTTCGCCGTGCGCATGTTGACCGCGTCTGCAGCTTTTTCGTTGCTTTACGAGACCGGAACACCGATTCCGTCGCGAGTCGACGATTGGTTACTCGGCGCAGCCGGGTTTACGGTTTTCGTCTGGTTTCTGTTCCGGCTGACCTTCAAGCAGACGGGTCTTGTGCTCGCATGGCATGCAGGCATGATGCTCGTCATCTGGCTCGCCGCGTGGCTGGCAACTGCTGCACCTCGCGGGCCTGACGCAGTTCCCAATCGACCCGCCCCGGAGATTGTACCGAGTACCGATCAACTCCCGCCGGGAGTGGGCTGACTTCTCCGGCCACAGCTCTCTCGACGTGACGGTTGCAGATGTGGTATCGTCCCATGCCATGAGCACGACTGCGACGCGCCTACGCCCGTTTGGTACCTCGATCTTCGCAGAGATGACCGCGCTTGCCCAGCAGCACCGCGCGGTAAATCTTTCGCAAGGCTTTCCTGATTTTGATGGGCCGAAACAAGTGCAGAACGCAATGGCCCGTGCTATGGACTCGGGACACAACCAGTACGCTCCGATGCCCGGCGTGCCGGTGCTGCGCGAGGCTGTCGCAGAGTGGTGGAAGAACTCAACTGGTCTTGACGCCGATACTGCACGCGAAATCACGATCACGAATGGCTGCACGGGCGCGCTCGCAGCAGCCATGCTCGGGCTGATCGAACCCGGTGATGCCGTCGTTGTCTTCGAGCCTTTCTACGATGCATACTTGCCCGATCTCGCCATGGCCGAAGCGGATGTTCTGCCAGTTTCGCTTCAACCGGTTAATGGCAGATTTGTGTTCGATGAACATGATCTGCGAGCAGCGTTTGCGAGAAAGCCGCGAGCCGTACTCCTCAACACACCACACAATCCGACTGGCAAGGTGTTCTCACTTGACGAGTTGCAACTGATTGCGAGCCTGTGTGTTGAGCACGACGTTATCGCAATCACCGATGAGGTGTATGAAACGCTGACGTACGATACCGACCGACCACACTGCTCGCTCGCGACGCTTCCCGGCATGCGCGAGCGCACTCTCACGCTTTCTAGTATTGGAAAAACCTTCAGCCTGACTGGTTGGAAGATCGGATGGGCGATTGGACCCGAGGACCTGACTCGAGCGCTGCGTTCGGCCCATCAGTTCCTGGCCTATGCGGTGTCAACGCCACTTCAGCACGGAGCCGCACATGCGTTGCGCCACGAGCGAGCGTACATCGAAACGCTGCGGGCGCAATACACAACAGCTCGTGGTTTCTTGCTCGGCGTACTTGCTGATGTCGGCTTCGATCCGATTGCGCCCGAAGGGACGTACTTCATCATCGCTGACCATTCGAGGCTGAGCACTCATCTGGGCCTCAAGGACGATGTCGCATTGTGCCGATTTCTGACGCGAGATATTGGTGTGGCTGCTATTCCACCCAGCGCGTTTTACCGCGATGGTGCCGGCGGTAAAGCACTCGTCCGATTTGCGTTCTGCAAGACACAGGCCACACTCCATGAAGCGGCCAAACGATTGGCGGCGTTGCGGAGGATGCATTCGTGATCGCTGCGCTCGGCTTGCGCCTCAGTGCGATTTTTCAGCGAACGGCCCCAGATCCGTTCGTACTCGCGATTCTCCTCACCGCAACGACGTTCATTCTCGCACTGACTCTCCCCGCATCGCCTCTCGGTACGTTCGATCTCGTCGATATCTGGGCGGACGGCGTGTGGTCATTGCTCGCCTTTGGCATGCAGATGTGCCTTGTACTCGTCACTGGACATGCGGTGGCCAGCAGCCCTCCCGTCGCAGCGATGATTCGGAGAGCTGCACGCGTGCCTCGTACCGGTGGGCAAGCCGTTGTACTCGTAGCGTTCATCTCGGCAATACTCGGCGTGCTCAACTGGGGCCTTGGACTCGTCGCGGGAGCGGTCCTGGCCAATCAAGTTGGGAGTGCCCTTCGCAATCGCGGCGTTGCGGTACACATGCCCCTCCTCGCTGCCGCTGGCTATCTCGGAATGCTCGTCTGGCATGGTGGATTCTCAGGCTCTGCACCTCTCAAGATGACCACCGCGTCCGACATCGTAGAAGTTTTCGGTTCGCAAACGCGCGTTCTGCCACTCACGCTCAAAGAGACCATTCTCAGCCCGATGAATCTCTTCGTGACCGGCGGCTTGGTAGTTCTGATGCCTCTGCTGCTGGGTGCATTGAGTCCAAAGCTAAGGTTGATTCTCGCGCCGCAGTCTGAGATCCCATCGCCAAAGCCTGCGCTCCGTATACACAAACCCTTCTTGCCGCGCATACTCGAAGACACGCCCATCATGACGCTCGTGCTTGTCGCGCTGATCAGCACATGGGCGTGGCGGTTCTATTTCCCTTCCGATCTGAGCCAGTCAGGCATCTCTCGCCTCAACCCCAACTTTGTGAATCTGTCAATGTTGCTCATCGGACTCGTCTTGCACGGCACCCCGAGCCGATATGTTGCAGCCATCGACGAAGCAGCACGAGCTTGTGGCGCAATCATCCTTCAGTTCCCGCTGTACGCGGGCATCATGGCGCTGATGAAATCGAGCGGGTTGACCGCCATGCTCACGTCATCGCTGTCCGCAAGCAGCGAGAGCGGGCTGATCGTCGTGACTTTCGTCTCCGCAGGCGTTGTCAATCTCTTTGTGCCGTCGGGTGGTGGGCAATGGGCGATCCAGGGGCCGATCGCCCTCGAAGCAGCAATGAACTCTGGTGTGGCGCCCGAGCAGCTCGGTAAGATGGTCATGTCCATTGCATATGGAGACCAACTCACCAATATGCTCCAGCCTTTCTGGGCCTTACCGCTCCTCGCAATCACAGGCGTCAAGGCCCGCGACATCGTTGGCTACACAGCCATCATCATGGTCGCAGCAGGAGTCTGGATTGCGCTCGGGTTACTTATCTTTGTGTGATCGCCACGTGTTGGAATTGAAAAAGCCTCAGGACCGTCTCCTGAGGCTTTTGCGATCTTCGATTATGGATGAGTGCTGTTGATTGCGCCTCAGCGACGATCACGGGCACCCCTGGCTGAACGCGTTGAGGAACGCCTGCACATCGAAGAAGTCCCACATGCCATCCTCGTTGTAGTCCCCGAGCTTCTCCTGAGCCGAGTAGGCCGCCAGGAAAAACTGAACGTCGAAAAAGTCGAGCACGCCGTCGAGATTCAGGTCCGGGCCGCAGGTGATGTGCAGCCTGCGTGTCGTGGCTGTCGAGCTGATCCTGTACACGAGGCCGCTTGTCAATGGCGGAGCATCAATCGCGTCGAAGTCTCCCGAAACCGCGCCCACATTGATAAACGTGAAGGCATGATTCTTAACCGGCACATATCCCGATACGAAACTGACCCGCAGCGTCCCGCCTGCTTGGACAGTTCCTGTCCCGTTCAGGCGATCGTGAGATGCCGTCGAAGCGATCTCGAGGTCGAACACACTGCTCGGCGTCAAGTTCAACGTCGCTGCATGATTCAAGGTTCCCACAGCACCAAAGCCAGGAGCAATGGTGCCTTCGAAGTTGATTGTTCCCGTCGAAAACTGGCCCTGGCCAATGACAGTCTGGTCTGGTCCGATGGTACCTGTGCCGGCGCTGCGCAACTGTGCATCGGCATTGAGCCCCTGAAGCCGGACCGTACCGCTGCCACCGAGCGCTGCACCATCTTCGATCGTGACATGGGCGTCAGACGGCGAACCGTTGTTATTGACTGTGATCAACCCGTCATTGCTGAACCCCGATCCAGTTGCTCGCAAGTCGGAGCCGCCGTTGAGGTTGACGGCACCAGATAGAGTCAGGTTGGACAGGCTGGTCGTCGCACCACCAATCAGATTCATGACCCCCGCATTGGCCGTCGCGATCGTGCCTCCCGTCACGCTGGCCGTGCCAGCCGGGAAACGGAGTGTACCGCCGTCCGCGAGCAAGACTCCACCCGCTGACTGTGTGAGTGTGAAACCCTGCAGATCGAGGATGCCGTTGTTGGTTGCCTGCATGATCGCATGGTTTGTCTTGTCGAGTCCAAGCAGTTGCATGATCCCGCCAGAAACATTCGCGCTAAACAGGCCGTCATTGATGACCGCGCCATTGACCTGCCCTCGTCCACTGACGACTTGCCCGCTACCGAGTGTGAGCACCGATCCCGGTTCGGTCTCAATCCGACTGTCATCAGCATTGCCCTGGAGCCGGATCGCGCCCGTTCCCGTTATTGTTGTGCTATTAATGGCCCTGATCACTGCATCTGAGGCTGAACCATTGTTGTTGACAACAATCTCTGCGTTATTGATCAGGCCAGCACCATCAAGGTTGAGCACACCCCCGCCATTCATGTTCACGGTACCCGAGACTTCAACTTCAATCCAGCTTGATGTCGCACCGGATATGAAAAGAACGCTGCCACCGTTCGTCGTCGTGATGGTTCCGCCCGCGATGCTCGTGGTGCCGCCTGGAAATTGCATCGTGCCCCCATCGAGTTCTATGGACCCGAGGGTGTTGTCCAGAGACACGTTCTGCAGATTCAGGATTCCGCCATTCGTAGCCCGCATCGTGCCGTTGTTGGTCTTGCCCTGCGCTCTGAACTCCATGCTGTTGTTGAGCACATTCGCATGCAGCAGCCCGTTATTGATGAGGGCCGCATTGATCTGCCCACGCCCGACGACCGTCTGATTGCTGCCGATAGTGAGAACCGCGTCAGGCTCGGTCTCGATTCGACTGTCAGCAGAGAAGCCTTGCAGAACGATTGAACCGGCACCGCTCACTTCGGCAGTGTTCATTGCACGAATCACAGCATCCGATGCTGAACCGTTGCTGTTGACCGTGATGGTTCCGGAATTGCTGATTCCCGACCCTAGCACCTGAACTTCGGCTCCACCCTGCAGATTGAGCGTTCCCGATGTCGAAAGATCCGACAAGGAAGTACTCGCTCCGGATGGGAAGACGGTTGTTCCACCATTGCTCGAGGCTATTGATCCGCCCGTGACCGAGCCCGTACCCGTAAACTGCACCGTCGCGGCATCCGCTTCGATCAGCCCGCCATTGTTGTCGACACCGATCCCGAAGAACGTCAGTACCGCGCCGCCTTGCGCACGCATTGTCCCAGCATTCACCTTGTCGTTGGTACGCATGACAAGGAGATTTCCGCCCACAACATCCGCCGCAATCAGCCCGTTCGCAGCATTCACTAGAGCAGCATGGATCTCCCCTCGCCCGAGAATCGTTGATTCGTTTGTGACGATCGCTCCATTGCTCGTCATGAGCCTTGAATCATCTCCTGCGCCCAGCATGCGAATCGTGCCCGAACCCACGATCGAAGTAGTGCTGGAAAAATCAAGAACAGCATCCGATGCACTTCCGTTCGAGTTGATGCGCACAGAGCCATCGTTCTGAAAGGTCCCGCCAGCGATCGACAGCGTGCGCCCGCCAATGATGTTCAGTGTCACCTCTGGATTACTGAGTACGAGGCCTCTGATCGTGGTCACCGCAGGCATGCCCCCGTCCAGCGTTACGGTGTACGAGCCAGGACCAACGGCAAGCGTGGCAAGCTCGGTCGCCAGATCCGGCACGTTCATCGGATTCCAGTTGCTCGCAAGCGACCAGTTTCCGACCTGGGCCGAAGCCCACTCCGAGTCGGCCAAGGCCGGTGCCCCGAACACAAGACCTGCAGCGAACGCAATGACACAGCTCGACTTCATGCCAGTCTCCCCCATATGAGCAACTTGATTCACATAGATTGAACGATCGAACCCATTATGCCAAGAGAGCACTGGGTTTGTCTACCCTGAACTGGGGCCTATTGCGATATTGTTCCGAGCCACGGCGATTCCATACACGTCGATTCATGGCTGTAAGGTATTACTAGGACTAGACATAAGATCAACAGCCCGATGAAGGTGGTTGCTCAAAGCATGGGGTCCGATTAGTGCTTTTATCCCCCCCATCAAGCATTGCCAGTGTTTGTTAGTGGCTAGGTTGAACCCAAAACCATGTGGCAACCGATAGACTCCCAGTGTCCAGAACCCTCATTCTTGCCGATGGCTCGATCGCCGGATTGGTTGCTTTGGCTGCAGAAGGTGATCGCAACGCCCGCGATGCCGACCAGGCCCTCGTCTGGGCTGCCGATCTGACATCGCATCTGGACCCGACAGAAGTCGAAGCCTGCCGAAAGGCAGTTTCTGTCCAAGCCGGAATTTATGGCTTCGAAGCGGTCGCACACCCCATGCTGATTGCGTCTTCGCGTGCTTCGGACCAAAGTGCCGCATTGCTCCGAGTCGCGCACGAGGCCGCCAGACTCGGGTGTCGGCGTGTTGTCTGGTCGGTTCAATACCCCTATATCGGCTCCGAACCGGATCTGGACATTATCGCGTCGACGGTTGACCGCGGGCTGCTCGTTTCGCGTTTGGCGTCGCTCGATATTTGGGATCAGTCCGAACGGACCATTCCCGAAGTCCGCATCGAAACGCCGTATGTCGATCTGAATGACGACCAGTTGGCAGAATTGGCACTCGATCTCTCGGTGAGTATCGCAAGCGTGTGGTGGCTTAACGCACAGACGCCTGGCGCGATGCACGCCCGAACCAGATGGCGCAGTTTGCTCCAAGATGTCGGCCTGCTCGCCGCGTCGCGTTCCGTGTCATAGTCTGATCTCCGAGCGCAGGTAGAGTCCAAAGCAAATGCACTCTGACGTGGTGCGAAAGAGCGCAACATGAAAACGGGTCTGCCCCAATGTGGAACAGACCCGCAAGTGTGTAACTCTGACCCAATTCAGTCTATCAATCGCGTCGGATGTACGCTGCGTCGAGCGCACGCGTGATACGCTCGCGTGCGTCGGCGAGATGGGCTTGGCTGTAGGGGTCAAGCCCGTTCATGCCTAGCGACTTGTCAATGATCGCGCCGATATCGCGAAGTTCCTGCCTTGCGAGGGTCGTGACGGCATTGGCCGAGGCATTCGGCCACGACGCTCCTGTAGAGAGCGCGATCATCCGGTCGAGGTGCGCCCTCTGGAGGTTTCGTTGCAGGCTCGTGATCATTGGATCGCGTGCGGTGTAGGAAGTGCGTGCCTCGCCGTTGCCGCCCCCAGGCTTGAGACTCTTCCACACGTGTCCCCGTACCTCGGCAAAGACTTCGGGCACGGTGAGAGCGTCCTGCCCGGTCGGCGTACGCATCTCGTTATCAAGAACGCGTCCGAGCGTCGATGGATTGAGGATCATGGTCATGGCGGAGCCTTGCACACCGAGCACCATGTCGTGCACAGGCACGTCGGCACGTCGATCGCTGCCTGGGCCGTCGAACCATTGAAGCGCGCCGAGCTTGCTGAGAATTTCCGGAGTCAGGCCAAAGGACTTGTCCATGAAGGCATTTTCGGTGATGAACCGCATTGCACGCCTCTGACGTTCCACATCCACAGGTCGCACTGGGTCGGCAGCCCCTTCGTCGCCCTTGTGGTTGCGGTTGAAGTGCACGCCGCCAATCCAGCTTGACGCAACGCTCATCGCGCTGAGCTGCTTCTGAAGCAGCGCGTTGAATCCTTCGCGAGCCTTGACCCACGACTGCCCGTCTTCAACCATCTTGTCGAGCAACTCGGACCGCACTTTGTGAACGAACCGCATTTCGGAATCCGCGAAATCAAGCGAGTTCTCTCCCAGATCCCACACCTTCGAATGCGGGTCCGGGCCGGACGAACCTTCGTCCGACTGGAACGCATGCTCAGGATGAGCGCATTGCTTCATCACTTCGTCGGGCTTGTCGGAGTATCCCCACGCGATGGCCCAGTGGTCGTACGGTCCGATGTCGATCGCAGAGTAGTCACCCTGAATCAAACCATCACTCTCAACCGTGACATTCGTCGGAGCATAGTCCATCACGCTTGTCAGAATCGGCTTGGTGCCCTTGAACTCCGCGGAGTTCATCTCGGAGAACTGATACACGCTCGAGCCCTTCCAGTTGTGCATCAGCCCCATCGTGTGCCCGACTTCGTGCATAATGACATCGCGCAGTAGAGGCCCGATGAACGACTCGGGAAGACCATCGAGCACGCTTTCCTTCTCGTCGGCCTTGAGTTCGACCAGTCCGGTGTTGATGGCCAGCCTCATCATCTCGACGTTGGTCGCCATCATGGGCGAACTCATGCACATGCCAGCAAACTGCGGGTCGCGCGGATCCCGCCAAACGCCAGGGAGCATGGTCGGCGGCGCAAGCTCCGGGTCTGCTGTTCCTTCGCGAACCTTGCTCATGTATGCAAGCACCGCGGGACGATCCTCTGGATCGGCGATCAGATAGCGGGGATCCCACTGCGGATTCTCAGCCAGCCAGTCCACCGTCTCAGGCAGCATGTTGAGCATCGCAGCCGACGCAAGCAACGACGACTTGTGCGCCTTGGCCCAGCCGGAGAGAAACGCCTCGTCCATCACAATGTCGGCTTCAAAAATCTGCCCAGTCTCAGGGTGCGCATGGCTCGGACCGATCGCGAACCCCATGTGCGAGTTCGTCCATCGCACGAAACTGTATCGGAGATCTTCCGGATCCTTGTCCATGTGCGCGCCGCTCTCGGCGTCCTGCTGGTACACTTCGATCGCGCCCAGAATCCCGGCTTGCTCGAATGCCTTGTTCCACGCCAGAACGCCATCGCGCACCCAGCGGCGATACCGCACCGGCGTCGTGTGTTCGATGTAGTACACGATCGGTTGTTTCGGCGGACTCATCGACAGCTTCGGGTCCGCCTTCTCGACGTTCCACCGCGTGATGTATCGTTTGGTCTGCGATTCGCCGTCGTTGCGACTGCGATCGGTGTGCGAGACATAGAAGAATCCGACACGACGATCGGCCTCGCGAGGCTTGTAACTCGCGTCTTTTCGAGGCATGCCGATCGAGTAGTGGATCTGCGCCAACTGTCCGTCGGCCTTGGGCATTTCGAAAGTCAGTTCCAGATTGTTCGGGAATGCCTTGACGCTCTTCACCTCAGCCAGGTTCAGCCTCGCGCCGCGCGTGAACCCCCCGAAGAACGTGCTCGACTGATTCAGCAGCAGGTTATCCAGGTCGATTACCGGCCCGCCACCAGGGCCCATCGTCACGATCGGAACGCTGAGCAGCACCCGATCGGTATTCACGCGCTGTGTTGCCACCTGCGACTGTCGATCACCTGAAGCGCGATAGTCAAGATTCGGTTCTATGAGGGCGAGTTCGCGGCCGTAGCGCTTCCAATACACATACTTCGTCGGGTTGCTCACGCGATTGTGCCAGACCGAATAGACGCCCATCTGCGGATCGCCACCCGCGACAGTCGCCACGACAAAGAACCTCTGCGACTCGAAGTTGCGAGGCAGCTCCGCGAGCAATTGCCCATCCTTGACGCGGTGATAGACCGTGTACATCGACCCCGCTCCGTCGATCGTCGACACGACCTTATCGTGTCCCTCGCTCACCTTGTCAAACGGCGGGTAGTCCTGAGCCGATGCTGCCGTTCCGCAAGCCGTAACGATCGCTGCACACACCAACGTTCGAAATTGAAACTGCTTCATCCGATTCTCCCTCAAAGGATTGACAGCCCGGCATTCGGGCCTCACGCTCGTCAATAACGCCAGCACCATGAGCATACCGGTCCGCTCATCGACCGGTTCTTTCAATCATCTCCACTGACTCGATCTCATGCAAGTGGAATTCCATCGTCGCGACTCTGATCGGACAGTGTACGGGGCTACTTGAGCGAATGCATGCCGTGCCGGATTCGCTCTTGGTTCAGCTTGGCCCAAGCGGGCGGCTGATCTTGGATCAGCTTGTGCAGTTGCGAAGCGGTGCATTCGAGGCGGATCGCAGCCTTGGCCGAGTCGTACCCGCAGGCTTCAAGGACATCCAGGGCCTCGGCGAGCAGACTCGGATAATCCCAGTGCGATGGGTTGCAGGTAATGCGCCCATTGCGGCAGCGTGCCCGCCATAAGTCGGAGCGAATCTCGCCCGTTGGCACCGCCATGCGAATCTCGGTCGCCAGCGCGAGCCGCAATCGGCGTACAGCAACCGGGCGATTCTCATTCACGCTACGGCGTTCGCTCGCTGCGGCCGCGATGCCGGTGGGGGTGTGAAGAAGTTCGATCGCGGTTTCGACCTTGTTGCGACGCTGCCCGCCCGGGCCTCCGGAACGGCGCGTCGTAACAGAACACGCCCGCAACAAGTCTTCGATCGGAAGCGACGCCGGGTGCAAGGGGCGTGGAACTGGGGCGTCAAGGTCGTACATGGCGTGAAATGCCGAGAGTGGATGCGTTATCCACCAGACTCGACCTTCTCAGCCTTGAGAATGACGACGGGTGTCACGGGAACATCGCCATGTCCGCTTCGATTTCCTGTGGCGACGCCGCCTATGGAATCGACCACATCTTGTCCATCGACAACCTTACCGAACACTGCGTACCCCGCGCCGTCGCGAGGCTGATCGAGGAACGAGTTGTCCGAAACATTGATGAAAAACTGCGATGTGGCGGAGTCTGGGCGATTGCCGAGGCGGGCCATCGCGATTGTGTACTTCTTGTTCTTCAGGCCATTCTGCCATTCGTTGGCAATCTGGTCCTGCGTGGGGCGTTGCCGCATATCTGGCTCGAAGCCGCCACCCTGAATCATGAATCCTTCGATCACGCGATGGAAGATCGTGCCGTCGTAGCTGCCAGCGTCGACATACGAGAGAAAGTTCTCGGTCGAAATAGGAGCTTTTTCAGCGTCAAGTTCGAGCACCATCGTGCCCATGCTTGTAGTCAGTTTTACGTACACAGCGTTCTCCTTGATCGGGTAAGACGGCGCAGCGGCAGGCTCGGGTTTCGCCTGGGATTGTTCCTGCTTCTTGTCGGGAGTTGAAGTGCCTTGGGAGTTGCAGCCGCCCGTCAGCATCACACTGAAAAAGAGCGTGCTCGCTAGCAATACCTTTATGTTCATGACTCAGCCTCCATCATTCACAGTCGGGTCTGGATTGGGCTCGACAGGATAGTCCGGCGAACTCGATGTGTCGTCGACAATCATGACTTCGACCACTTCAGGCATGCCCTCGGGGGGTTCGAGCCACCCATCGCGCCCAACACGCATTTGCCCTGTCTGGAGCAGGTACCGCAGGATCGCGATCTGAAGATCCGAGCGAGCCTGATCGCGCGCGTTGCGAGCATTGTTCAAGTCCACTTGCGTATCGACGACAGACTGAGGGTCCACTTCTTCAGATCGCGCACGCTGTTCCTCGAGTCGCAACTCGTTGATATCGACCTGTTGCTCCGCAAGATCGAGGCGGAACTTCGCGAGATCCACGCTACGAAGGGCTGCTCGCGATTCTATCGTGACATTATCGCGAGATTGCTCGTACGCACGCTGAGCGCGCTCGAGTGAAATGATCGAACTTCGCAGGTTCAGCCTCTCAATCTCACGATCGACCGGGAGCGCCAGCGTCATCTGAGCCAGGTAGTCGAGTTCATTGGGATCAAGCCCGAAACCGCCCTCCCGATCAGCCGGATCCGTCGGGATCAGGATGCGCCCAGATAGGTTCAGATCCGGCAGCAACTGATTCCGCACCACCTCCACCTGGCGTCTGGCGTCGGCCAACTGATCTCGCTGATTCTGAAGATCCAGCCGATATGTCAATCCCGCGCTGGTCGCGGCTTCGAGTGTCGTTTGAGGCTCGACCAACGACAGCATCAGGTCCACAATACGGATCGAGTCATCGAGACTGACGCCGATCCGGGTCTTAAAACGATCAAGCTGGAGCCGGTAGGTCTCCTGCAAGTTGGCAAGGTTCGATTTGGCATTGAGCACCTGGTTGCGCGTGAGTTGCTTCTGGAACTCGCGCAGGCGTCCGGCGTCTACGAGAGCCGCGGTCTGTTTCTCCAGCGCCATCAGCCCCTGCAACTGCAACTCCTGGTTGCGGATGCGCTTCTGCTGCGCGACAAGGTTGAAGTAATCGCTGGCGATGTCCACAAGCAGCTCGCGCCTGAAGCGTTCGAACGAACGGGCGGCATACACGAGATCGCGTTCGCGTTGAATCAGGTCTTCTCTCGCTGCCATTCCAGCGCCTCGGAGCAACGGAATGTTGCCAGACAGAACGAGATCGGTGCTCTGGCGATAGCGACCCGAAGCGGTCCGCCGAAGCTGCTCGGTGGCATTCCAGACGAGACGGGCCTCAACCTCCCCGCCATAGGGAAGGCGTTGTGTCGCGCGCAGCGAGTTCACGATGCCAAGTGCGTGCTGAAAGCTTCCATCATCGCCCGCACCCGAGATAGACGTTGAAGTGTCTGCAAAGAATCTTGGCCCCCAGCGATGCTGCTCGATCAGCAGGCGGATGGCTGCCAAAATGTAGTCTTCCTCTGCTCGTCGAAACTCGCGCGAATACGTCTGCGTGACGCGAAATGCCTCGATCAGTGTTAGTTCTTCAGCGGCATCGCCAGCCTGTTCGGTCGCGTACGAAGCGAGTTGGGCTTCAATGTCCCGGGTCTCGTCGGCAGCCGTGAATGTGAGCCCAGAGGACCCGGGGTTGGTCGTGTTCGGCGAGCCGTAGGCCGGGTCGGACCGCGAAAGCCTCTGCCGAGGGGAGTATTCCGTTCGGGGTCGGACAGAATCTTCGCCCATCAGTTCGGCTCGTTCGCGGAGGAGGGCATCGGTGCGGGCATCGATCTTTGTGAGCGAATCGCCACAGCCGGCGCATGCAAACCCGACGAAGACCAGAAAAAAAACTCTCGTCACAAAGGCTACGCGCATAGGGCTCCAAACATGGTTGAGGACGATTGCCACTGTAGCGCCGGTTGCCGAACGGCGAATGCCCTCCTACCATCCAAGTCCACGCCGAGATGGCAACACAATCCCCCTGTATAGGGTGTGTGCGTCTCTTTCTTCACGCACCGGCAACGCTCCGCGGGCGAGCGACGGCGAGTGAGATCTTCGGCCTTGGAGCAACGCAGCATGGGATCAATCACGTACGACGGGCGCAGTTTCATGATCGATGGTCGCCGGATCTGGATCATCAGCGCGAGCCTCTCGATGTTTCGCATTCCGCGAGCGCAGTGGAAGGATCGCATCCATGCTGCTCGCCTTGCCGGGTTCAACACCATCGAGGTGCCGATCCCGTGGTGCCGCATCGAGCCCAGGCCGGGGCAGTTCGACTTCACCGACATCAACGACGTGCGCCACTTTGTCGAACTTGTGGCCGAAGCCGGCATGTGGTGTATCCTGCGTCCCGGACCTTACATCGGCGATGGGTGGGATCTCGGCGGCATTCCTTCGTGGATTCTGGCCAAGGATGGCGTCAAACTCCGAGCGCCCAATCAGCCCTTCCACGAATCGTGCAGCCGATACATTTCAGCCCTTTCAGGCCAACTGCGCACCTTGCAAGTGACTTCCTCAGGCCGAGGGGGGCCCATCCTGCTGATTCAGGTCGAGACTCAATGGACGTGCAGCCACAAGGACATGGGCACAACCTATCTCGGCGAACTGAACCGTTATCTCCGTGAGTCCGGTTTCACGGTCCCGATGATCAACGCCAACAACCTCTGGCAAGGCGTCGAGAGCGAAATCGATTGCTGGGTCGGCGAGCGCGACATGCTTTCGATCATGCGCCAACTGGGTACGGTTCTTCCGGACCAGCCTCGCATGGTCATCGACTTCGGCCCCAAGACACCGGCCCGACTCGGCTTGCCTGAGCCTGAGGCTATGGATCCGCAGATCATTCAGCGCAGCCTCGCCGAGATTCTTGCGGGAGGGGGGCAGTACAACTACGTCCCGTTTGCAGCTGGGCAGACCCCGGGATTCTGGGGCGGACAGATGTTGCATGCCGAATCGCCGTTCCTCGGCCCGGTGAACGAACTTCAAGCTCCGATCGATGTGCTCGGCAGGCCTACCGCCCGTTTCCACCTTGTCCGCACGATCTCGACGTTCGCTTCGACATTTGGCAAGGTCTTCGCGCACCTTGATCCACAGAATCACTCGGTTGTGCTCGATCCGATTCGCCCCGGCGAATCCAAAGCTGGCCGCGCTGACTTCGGGCCCACCGTCGTCCATCGCACTGGCTCGCAGGGCTCTGTCGCATTCATCTTCTCGGCCAATGCACATTCGAGCGCCAAGACTCGCGGCAGCGTCAATCTCATGCTCGCCGATGGGTCGTACCTGCCGGTCGATCTCGGAGGAAAACTGGTTCACTGGTGCCTGTTCGACGCGCACATCAGCGGCCGAAGCACGCTGACCTACTCCAGCCTTTGCGTTCTGGGCGTATGCGGACAGACAATCGTCGTGTTCGGCGGCCCGGGCACGGTCGGTCGAATTGCGATCAATGGTTCGCCTCTCGAAGTTGATGTGCCCTCAGCCAGAACTCCCACGATTCTGGTGCACGAAGGCATCACCGTCGTGGTGTGCAGCGATCAGCAGATCGAGGAAACATTCATCGGGACCGAAGCGGCCTACGTCGGCGTCTCCGGCATTGACGCATCGGGCAAGCCCTTTGGCACAGGTCGATGCACCCGCATCACATCCAAGGGCGAAGTGAGCACACTAACCCTGACGCCACGAAGCAAGTCCAAGACCACGAAAATCACACGCGGCGTATGGGAAGCAGCCGACACGATCGAACACGCCGCCGGAACGAATCCGCGATTCGCAACCATCCCGTCGCCGGCTCCGCTGAGCCAACTTGGTTCGCCGCAGGGCTATGGGTGGTATCGTGCGACCGAGAAAGTCGGCGCTGCGAAGAAATGTACCATCGCTGCCCCGACCAGTGGCGATCGCTTTCAGGTGTTTCTCGATGGCGTGTCCGTCGGGGTGATGGGTCGAGGTCCCGGCGCGACAGAGCACCTCGGAGTGTCCTTCAAGAAAGGTGAGCACACCATCGTACTTCTTGCTGACAACATGGGGTATGTCAGCGAAGGTTCGAACTGTAGTGAAGGCAAGAAAGGGCTTTGTGATCAACTGTGGGAGGTGACTCAGGTCAAGATCGGCAAACCCCGAATCGTTGAAGGCGCCCCCATAAGCCCGTTGTCATTCAAGTCGCCGCTCTTTGGCGTGCGAGATGATGACCAGACGCATCCGTCACGCGTGTCATGGACGATTGCCCATCGGCGCAAGTCACCGTTGTTTGTTTCGGTCGCGGGTTCACCCACGCGGGGGCTACTCATTCTCAACGATCAGCCGGTCCGCTATGTCGAAGCCGGCGAGCACGCTTCGATTGTGCTCGATGGCGAAACGCTCAAACGGGGCAACAACGCCATCGAGTTCGCGATGGTGCACGAGTTCGGCGACGAGGATGTCGCCACGGCCGAGGTCAATGCCGTTGCCGAAAGGCTCGGTGTTGTGCTGACTGTCTGGGAAGGTGAAGCCGAGATTACCGCCAAGAGCACATGGGCATTTGCCAAGTGGGAAAAGCCGATGGATTCGATGTTTGCTCCGGTCGGTAAATCCAGCGCGAGCCGCGCCCCGATTCCGACATGGTGGAAGACAACGTTCGAGGCTCCATCCACCGGCGATGCAATTACGCTACATCTCACGGGCATGACCAAGGGACAGGTGTTTCTCAATGGCAAGCATGTCTGTCGCTACTTTGTAGCCTTGGCCAATGGCACGCCAGTGCCGCCGACCGATACGGTCGTCCTCGCAGCGAGCGATTTGGCCGAAGGCGAGAACGAGCTGGTGCTGTTTGACGAGCATGGCGGTAACCCCGAGAAGTGCAAGTTCGTCATCGAAAGCGCCGAAGACGCCATTCGTGCGACGACCTGAGCCCGCATTGAGTTGGGTTTGCTGATCTCAAGGAGTGAGGTATGAATCCGAATTCCGCCTGGCAGCGTGCGGTGAACTTTGCAGCCGACGCTCATCGTCACCACACACGCAAGGACGGGAAAACTCCATACGTCGCCCATGTCTTTCGTGTGGCACTGACCCTTCGGCACGCCTTCGAGTGCGACGATCAGATCGCGCTCATTGCAGCGTTGCTCCACGACACGATCGAAGACACCACCACCGATTACGACGATATCAACGAGGAATTTGGAGCGGAAGTAGCGGCGTGTGTGGTCGCGATGTCCAAGAACATGCTCCTGCCCGAACCCGAGCGTGAAGCAGATTACGACCGGCGTCTTGCACAGGGGCCTTGGCAATCGCGGCTCATCAAACTCGCGGATGTCTACGACAATCTGACGGATATTCTGGTGCTCAGGCCGGACCAGGCGTGTCTCAAGCAAATGGATCGCTGCCGAAGGGCGATCTCTATTGCGCAGCCAGACGCGCACCGACCGCCTTTCGCCCGCGCATTGCGTGTGGTTGAAGATGCGATGCGCGACGCTGACGGGTGAATCAAACCCACACGTTGACAATGAGATTCGGTTCCTTGAGTTTGCCCGTCCACTCGCCGACCGAGGTGGTCACCATCTTGACTTCATACTCGGGGTGGGCGTCAAGCCACTCGTTGATTTGAGCATCGAGGAACGAGAGCGAATCGCCGGTGAGTTTGCTGTGAAAACTTTTGACGTGAATCGCGCCGGTGCCGGTCGTGTTGGGCGTGCGGTTCCAGTTCTCCGAATGCCGCGAGCCGAGTTTCTGCTCGAAGGCTTGGATCTTCGAAGTTCCAGCAGCTGGACCAGAGGCGTGTGACGCTGCTCGATCTCCTCCCCCGCCCATTCCTGAGATGGGTATTGATGGAATCGGGGTCGGATCTTCGTGCGGGCGAAGTCCGCCGCTGCCGGAGTCCGGTCGTTGCAGTTCGAACAGGGGGCGTGTCATGGCCGATCTCCTATAGCGCGTGAATCACGCATCTTGAGAACACACTGCCCAGAACGGGCGGCACGCTCCCTCTTGATATCGGTCAGGGTACCAGAATCCGCCCACAACGCAAGCCTCAATCCCCCGAGTTGTGGATAGTACAGCCAAATTCCCATCGATTGCCCACGACCGCCTTGCCAGAGACGCAAAGGCGTCTGCCCCCCACGAACAGGTCCACCGTGAGCGCGTCTGTGCTCACGGACCGAACCTCTGCCCGACCTCGGGCAATCTGACGCACGGTTCCTCGGTTCCCGGAAAGCTCACCTTCAAAACCGAGATATTCGATGCGATGGTCCGGGGCTCGCTCGGCCTCGAAGTCTTCCCCGAGATCGGGTCTGCCCGCTGTCCGGAACGACAGCAGGGGGCGCGCTCCATCCGAGGGGGACGGCTGCTCGATCAGCCAGTCGTAGTGCCAGGTGCCGTCGGGCAGAGTGTGACAGAGCAGCACGAACTCGGACATGGGGCATCGTAGTGCCAACTGGACGATACAAACGGGTGTACCATGATCGCGTGGTCAATGACGACCCCGATGGAGACCGTTCATGAAGAATCTCAGCCTGATTCTGGCAGTGGCACTTGGTATGTTCATCACCCAGTTCATGGGTTGCCAGTCGACGTATCGCCGTTCGCTCGCGGATGTGCGGGGCGATGCGAATGCTCACTTTGCATACGGTCAGTACGCAGCGGCCCTGGCCGACTATCAGGAATATCTCGATCGCAAGCCAGGCTCCACGCTTGTGCGCTCGCGAGTGGGCGAAACGCTGCTGAAACTGAACCGTCCGGGCGAAGCCGAGCCTCATCTTCGAGCGGTGTACGACGTTGAGCCTCTGAACACCTACAACGCAGCCCTGCTGGCCGAGGCGATGGTGCGCAACGACCGACCCGGGCAGGGGCTGGACTTCATGCGGCAGTTCCTCGATCAGATGCCCACGAGCGAGGGGTTCTTCGCGCTGGCGGACCTCTCGTTGATGGCGGGGCTGCCCGACGACGCGAGGCAGGCCCTTGCCGTGGCGGTCAAACTCGACGGGGCAACTTCGCCCGAACCTCATCGCCGTCTCGCCCGGTTCTACGAGTCGCGCGAACTCAATGCTGAAGCCATCGCCGCGTGGCGGACCGTGCTCTGGTTCGATCCTGCCGACGCTGAAGCCGGGGATCGGCTCCGCGCGATGGGTCAGGTGCCCGGGCCAGGGTTTGCCGTTGCTCCGGCGATCTCAGACTGAAGACGGGGTCCGCGATCGAGGGACGGCTTGACTCGGGGTACGGAGCGTTGTACTGTCTATCCGGATTGACGGATGGATGTAGCGAACGCAATCCGAATGAGGCATGTTCCATGAAGCCCGGTGCCGTCTTGGCCCCCGTCATTGATCGGCTGACGATCCTGTGTGAGCCTGCCCGCCTGCGGGCCTTGCGGGTTCTCGAGCGCGAAGAGCTCAGCGTGGGCGAACTGGCGCGCGTGCTGCAAGCCCCCCAAAGTACCGTGAGTCGGCATCTGAAACTGCTTGCTGACGCGGGTTGGGTGCTGAGTCGGACCGAACGCACCGCCACTTACTATCGAGTTGTGCCCGGGGAATTGCCCGAAGCCGATCGTGAGTTGTGGGCTGTTCTAAGTACGCAAATTGATGATCGCGGCGAACTGGCCGAGGACACTCGCAGGCTTGAATCGGTGCTGGCCGAACGACAGACCGACAGTCTTTCGTTCTTCGGGCGCGTCGCTGGCGAGTGGGATGCGCTGCGGCGCGAGTTGTTTGGTGACCAGCTGACCGAGGAGGCCTTGCTCGGACTGATTCGCCCCGACTGGGTCATCGTGGATGTCGGGTGCGGCACCGGCAACGCGGCCGCTGTGCTGGCGCCGATCGCCCAGCGCGTCATTGCGGTCGATCAGTCCGCGCCGATGCTTGAGGCGGCAAAGCGGCGCATCGGCGAAGAGGGCAGTGTCGAGTTCCGGCTCGGTTCGGTCGAGGCGTTGCCACTCGAATCGGGCGAGATCGACGCCGCGGTCTGCCTGCTCGTGCTGCATCATGTCGAAGATCTCGCGGCTGCGGCGGGGGAACTGCGGCGCGTGCTGCGGAACAGTCGAAGCGGTGGGGGAGTGCTCATCGTCGACATGTACGAGCACGAGCGATCGGAGTTTCGTCATCGCATGGGGCATCGGCATCAGGGCTTCGATCCGGCATTGCTCGCGCGGGTTTTTCAGGAAGCGGGGTTCAAGTCGGTGCGTACGCGGCCGCTGTCGCGCACCAACGACGGCAACGGCCCCGGTCTCTTCGCCCTGACAGCATGGATCTGAAGACAGGAACAGACAACAGCGAGAACACGAGTTCTCGATGAATGAACAGACGGATTGCAACCTACTCACTGAACATGGAGACCACAATGACCTCGATGATGACCAAGCCCGACACGGCCAGGACGGCCACAGGAACGATGCAATACAAGGTGCGCGATCTGAAACTCTCGGTCCTGGGCCGCAAGGAGCTGCGTCTGGCCGAGCACGAGATGCCGGGCCTGATGGCGCTGCGCGAGCGCTACAGCGCAAGCAAGCCGCTCAACGGTGCGCGCATCGCTGGCAGCCTGCACATGACGGTGCAGACAGCCGTCCTGATCGAGACGCTCACCGCCCTCGGTGCCGACGTGCGCTGGGCCAGCTGCAACATCTTCAGCACGCAGGATTCGGCGGCGGCCGCTGTGGTCATCGGGCCTGGCGGCACGATCGACAAGCCCGCGGGCGTGCCGGTCTTTGCCTGGAAGGGCGAGACGCTTGACGAATACTGGTGGTGTACGCGGCAGATTCTCAACTGGCCCGATGGCGGCGGGCCGAACCTGATCCTCGACGACGGCGGCGATGCGACGATGATGGTGCTCAAAGGCATGGAGTACGAGAAGAACGGGTCCATCCCATCGTTCAACCCGCACGAACATCCCGAAGAGTTCGGCGCGTTCCTGCGCGAACTGATCGAGCAGGAGAAGGAGCGCCCCGGCTGCTGGACCAGGGTCGCGGCCGCGATCCGCGGCGTGTCGGAAGAAACCACGACCGGCGTACATCGTCTGTATCAGTTTGCCGAGCAGGGCCTGCTGCCCTTCCCCGCGATCAATGTCAATGACAGCGTGACCAAGAGCAAGTTTGACAACATCTACGGCTGTCGTCACTCGCTGCTCGACGGGCTCAACCGCGCGACCGACGTCATGCTCAGCGGCAAGGTCGCGGTGGTGTGCGGCTATGGCGACGTGGGCAAGGGCTGCTGCCAGGCACTCAAGGGCCAGGGCTGCCGCGTGATCGTGACGGAGATCGATCCGATCTGTGCGCTCCAGGCCGCGATGGAGGGCTATCAGGTGCTCACGCTCGAAGATGTTGTCCAGACGGCCGACATCTTCATCACGACAACGGGCAACAAGGACATCATCACGCTCGATCACATGCGCGCGATGAAGAACAAGGCCATCATCGGCAACATCGGGCACTTCGACAACGAGGTGCAGATGGAGAAACTGATGAAGGACGGCGGCGTCGAGCGCATCAACATCAAGGAGCAGTACGACGAGTTCCTGTTCAAGGACCAGAACAAGAGCATTCTGATCCTGGCCGAGGGCCGGCTGCTGAACCTCGGCTGCGCGACGGGGCACCCGAGTTTCGTGATGAGCGCGAGTTTCACGAATCAGGTCATTGCGCAGATGGAACTGCACCAGCATCAGGACAAGTACGAGAACAAGGTGTACATGCTCCCCAAGAAGCTTGACGAGGAAGTCGCGCGGCTGCACCTCGAGAAGCTGGGCGTGAAGCTCACGAAACTGCGCAAGGACCAGGCGGACTACATCGGCGTGCCCGTCGACGGGCCGTACAAGCCGGCGCATTACCGGTATTGAGTGCCCGGCACCTGCTCAGGGGCAACGAGACCAGCACGGTGAGGGGCCGCTCCGATTGTGGGGCGGCCTCCTTTGTGATTGGGCAACAGCGGGCCGCCTCACCTGCTCATGCTCTCACGGCCGGTTGTTGTTCAGCTGGATGTCCATCATCATGCGGTCGATGCGATCCACCACGCCATCGGCGTTGAGATCGGCGCGCGGATGACGGGTTTCAAAGCTCTGGGTGAAGACGAAGTCGTCGGCGGCGTCGACGCGGCCGTCGCCGGTGTAGTCGCCGAGCAACGGGAACGGGAGCGCGTTCATGGTGAGGCGGGTTGGCCCGAAGGGGATATCGCCGGGCGTCCAGAACGCGTAGCAGTCGACCAGGTATGAGTTCTGGACGAAGACGAGTTCATTGAGATACGCGGTAAAGACCCGCAGCGTCGAGTGAAGCCCCGGATCGACATCCGGCTCGATCAGGAATCGCTCGTGCGCACACGACGCCTGGTTGCGGACCTGTACGGTCAGCAGCAGGCAGATCTTGAAGGCGCGGCCCGTGACATCGCGCACCGGGTCCGGTCCCAGCCACTGGTTGGGCGTGACCTTGGCGCAGCCCGAGAATGGATCGGCGGGGTTGCCGTTGCATCCGCTGAAGTCGATGAGCGGGCCTCTGGTGAACGCCCCGATGGCGACGTCGATCGCGCCGTAGTATCGTGCCGCGCAGTCGCGAATCGTGTTGCCCGAAGCCTGGCAGCTGACGATCTGGTCCATCGGCGCCCAGGCCGACCACATCGTGGGGCAGAGATAATCGACATCGCGCAGCCAGTTCTCGGGTGCAGCGGCTTTCTGCTTGAAGAAGTTGACCTTGCGGACGTATTCCTCGCTGGAAGTGCCGTTGCGTCTGCTGGTGACGATCCCGAAGAGACCAACGCTTGATCCGGGCAGTGCTCGCTTGGTGACCATGGCGCACAGCCCGTACTGCTCCATCATGCGATTGACCAGCGCGTGCCCGGTCAGGCCGTTCCAGTTGGTATGGAGGTAATGCTCGAGGAGCTTGTCGGGATGGACGACGAGGTTCTCGCCTTCGATATCCATGATGACCAGGCCATTGAATCGTTCGGCGGGGACGAAGAAATAGGTGAGCCCGCTTCGCGGATCGACGGCCTGCTGATAGTGATTGGGAAAGCGCTCGGCGATCTGGTTGTTCATGCGCCAGGTCAGGATTTCTTCTGTCCTGGTGAGGAACGTGTCCAGGTTGTAGACATTGTTCGAGGGAGTGCCCGCGACATAGACACTTCCGCCGAAGAGGAAACTGTCGGTGCGGACCACGCCGTACATCTCCATGTTCTCTTCGGTCTTTCGCCCCTGGTGTGCGATGAAGATGGAGCGATCGAACCCTTGCCTGATCGGGAATTCTATGGGAGCTGCCTGTGCGGCGGCAATGGTGGAACATGCGGCTGCACTACAGGCACACGCGAGCGCGATCGCGGTAACGAATCTCATGCTTCTGGTTCCCCTGTTCGAGTTGTGTGACGAATTCCCCTGCCTCGGCGACGGGCATGCCCGCCGCCGATAAGATGGGAAGTCTACAGGATTTGTGAAATGGGTACAAGCCTGTTGCGTCTTTGCGCACAAATTCACGCAGATTGAGGCTGACGCCCCGAACCTGACCGGCGGAATCAGCCTGAAAAACGGGTTTGTACATCCGGCCCCATCCGTCCGCTCTCATGAAGAAATGCAGATGTCGCGCTCCTGCTGCGTCCAGGTTCACTCAACGCACTCCATTCATCGCGCAGCCGGGCTCATGCCTTGAGGACTGCCACCAGCAGCGTAAAAAACTTTCTCGTGCCCTGAGAGATTCCGCCTCTGCGCGCAGAAGCCGGGTGTTCAGCCACTGTGGGCCGGGCACATCGAACTTCTCACACCGCAGACCCAAGGAGCCTTTCATGCAGATCTCATCCATTTTCACCATCGTGCTCGCTGCCGTGTCATTCTCGGCGTCGGCCCAGCCGCTGACCGGTGCCGGCGCCCACCTGCCGCTCTCGACGCCGATTCAGGTTCCGCAGCCGGGCGTCGTGCACACGATCGGCAGCGTCGTGCATCCGACTTCCTTCACGGGAACCTGGTCGGCCCCGGTGCTCTGGGGCTGGCAGGGCACGTTCAACGCTTTCGGCCCCGTGCCCAACAACACCAACACGGGCACAACGCGCTACTTGTTCGGCGGACTCAACGCGGGCAACCTGCCGGTGGGCACGTTCTTCAACTTCGGCGATGTCGATGGCGGCTCGGGCGGGGGCGAGACGTTCCGGTTGCTGGCACACGATTCGAGCGGCGCCGCGATCACGGCTCCGTGGCTTAGCGTGCCTCAATATGTCTGGGGCTTTGGTCGCAGCAGCGGCAATCCCGACCTGCTCGACATGCCCGGCTGGTCGTTCAATGCGATGACGGGCGAGTATTTCATCGACGGCTCGACGGTGACGGGCTTCAATCCGTCCATTACGGTCACGCTGATGTCGCTCATCGCGATCGACTCGCTGACGGTGATCAAGTCGAGCACGTTCAACGGCTTTTCGCTCGCAGCCCCGATCGTGCCGGCGCCGGCGAGCGCGGCGCTGCTGGTGCCAGCCGGCGCGATCGCGCTGCGCCGTCGTCGATAAAGATCGGTCCGCTCGCGCGGCACAAGAGCACAACGCGGCCCCGGGTGCAGGGCCGCGTGTGCTTGCATTCAAAATCGTGTCTGCCCGCGCTCGATGGAGCCGCAGCGCGTGCAGAAGTGCGCGAGGTTTCTCTCAGGCCGCCAGTCCGATGGCCGTGCCGACACTGACGGTCATGCCGCCGAGGCCGAAGCGAACGATGAGGCTGGTCGAGTCGACGCGGAAGTCTTCTCGGCGGGCTTGAACGTAATACTCGACGCTCGTGGTGTTTTCCGGGATGGTGCCGTCTTCGTAGAACTTGTTGTCGGTCGAGTCGAGCAGCGTGAAGGTGCTGGTGCCTGCGGTGCGGCGATAGATGCTGAAGTACGCGCTCTGGCTGACCGAGCCCTTCCAGGTGATGCGCAGTCCGCCGGTCACGGGGTTGATGGTGACGCCCAGGTTGGTCGGCTGATCGGGCGGCCCGGCGGGGGTGGGGGGTGCGGGCGGCGTGATGGAGGCTTCGACGTACACGTTTGGATTGTTGGTGATCTCGGCCTCGACCTTGATGGCCTTGACCATGTCGCTGCCGAAAGCGCGCAGCGCGTCGGTGGCGATGTGATAATTCAGAGTGGCATCTTTCGATGCGATGCGTGATGCAATTGCAGCGGAATGAGCAGTTTGTGCAGTATTGAGGAGGGATGCCAGTTCGGCGACTTGTGCGGCAGTCAGGCCTATTTCTGAGGCCGCTGCGCCCCAATTGGCGATGCGGGCCATGAAATAGGCGATGAGTTCCTCGCGACTGCTTGGCAAAACTGCGGCCATTGTGAATCTCCTTCAGAAGCGTTCGATGCCGCCCTGTTGCGACATGCCACTGCATCGGAGCCTGCGCGTCGCGACTGAAGTGCGATGGAAGATGTTGAGGAAGTTTTTTGGAGTGTGCGGCCCAGTCCTGCGGCCCGCCCCCCAGGTGTGGGCGGAGGATCGCCAAGTTGGTAAGGAAGATGCGGGCAAGGAGAGCGCAGCGACGTGGCCGGGCCGTAATGTGGACGCAATCCCCCAGTCCCGGCCCCTGCCCACGATCTGTCTGCACCAGGTACACTGGCCGCCATGCCCTCTGGCACCCTTTGGACCGAACCCAAACTCGTGCGAGCCCTCTCGCTCTACCGGCAGATCCCGTTTGGGCGGATGCACCGGTCCGCGCCCGAGGTGATTCTTCTCGCCGCTTCCCTCGGCCGCACGCCTTCGAGCGTCGCGATGAAGCTCTCGAACTTCGCGTCCTTCGACCCCGAGCACCAAGACCGCGGCGTTGGCGGCCTCGCGAATGCGTCAGCTCTCGACCAGCACGTCTGGGCACGCTACGCGAGCGACTGGTCCCGCCTGGCCCACGAGCTCGAACTGCCCGACGACCTCGGCAGTGCCGGTTCCCGACCAGAGGCGGCGACCCCCAATCGTTCAGGGGCGATGGCTTCCAGCCTCCAAGCCGACGCTCCCTCCAATCGATCAGGGGAGGAGGCTTCCAGCCTCCATTCCGACAGACCGACCGAGGCGGACCGCCTCGTCGCCATTCGCCGTGGGCAGAACTTCTTCCGCCGCACGGTGCTCTCGGCCTACGAGAGCCGCTGCTGCGTCACCGGCCTCGCGACCCCGTCGCTTCTTCGCGCGGGCCACATCGTCCCGTGGAACGCCCGCGAAGCCACCCGCCTCGACCCCCACAACGGCCTGTGCCTCAACGCTTTACACGACGCGGCCTTCGACCGGGGTTTGATGACGCTCGATGAGGACATGCGGGTCGTCTACGCCAAAAGCCTGTGGAAGGACGACCACACCCCCGAGGCCGTCGCCATGCTCAGACAGTTCGAGGGCATCATGTGCAGACCGGCGACACGGCACACGGCGAGGGGGGAGTATTTGGAATGGCATCGAGAATCCGTATTCGATCGGGCATGAGGCTACGGGAATTTGGCCATCCGGCGATCACTCCAACTGCTAGTATGATTCAGCCATGCCCGAGTTCCTCGTCATCCAGCTGAGTGACCTTCACATCAAGTCCCACGATGATCCGATCGTTGAGAAGTGGCCGGCCCTGATAGCCGCGGTCAATGCAGAAATCGACGAGCGCATCGCTGCCTGTGCAATCGCACTTTGCGGCGACGCGGCCAATGCAGGCTCGGACGATGAGTTTGCAGCGGCGGCAGAACTTTTGGAAGAACTCCGACGATCGCTCGAAGAACGGCTCGCTCCCCAGAATGTTTTTCTGCTCAGTGTGCCGGGAAACCACGATTGCGATCTCACCTCGGAAGATGACGGAGCAAGGCAGGCCGTGCGAGAGAAAACTGGATCGGTAGTTCCGGCTCGCTCGATCGCGTCGGTACTTCTTTCCGCCCAGCGCGCCTATTTCGAATTTGCCAGAGCTTCCGTCTCAGGAGGTACGGCGATAACCCCTGACTCCCCCTATTACACCTCCTGCGATGTTTATGTTGAAACCGTACTAATTCGGTTTCATATGTTAAACTCTGCTTGGACTTCGATAAAACAAGAGAGAGAGGATCTCCGCTTTCCGGTTGACGATTTCATCCCGAAAGCAGAACCAGCGGCCGAGATCGGCATTTGCATGGTGCATCACCCCTTACACTGGTTCAAGCAGCCCGAGGTGCGTCGCCCCCTCCGAGACAAGATTGAGAGATGCTGCGACATCTTGCTGACCGGGCACGAGCATCAGCAAGATCTTCGACAGATCGAAGTGCCGAACTCTACAAGGATCACAACTCTCGAAGGTGGTGTGCTACAGGAGCATGCCCAGTCGAAGCACAGTACATTTAACATCATCAAGATTGACCTGGCTGAGCGGTCTGCGCAAACTCGCCATTTTCAGTGGGACGTCGACCACTACGCCAGCTCTGCTCCCGTGCCAACGCCCCTACCGCTCGCGAATCCAGGGCGCCGTGACTCCTTACACGATCTCTCGGCCGAGTTTGCGCATTGGTTGGATGAAATTGAAGATCCCATCACTCACCCGCGTGTCAGTTTGCATTTGCGAGATCTTTTTGATTTTCCAGATCTCCGCAAGATTGTTAAGCGACCGGCTACAGTGGATGGTGGCTCGGCAGATCACGTTGTCAAACGGATTCGGAGTGCCGATGTCTGTAGCGAACTAGCAGGACAGGTATCATCGCTTGTAACGGGGGGAGATCGTTCAGGAAAAACTAGCATTGCGAAGACACTTGTTCAGGAACTTCTCAGGCGAGGAAGACTTCCCGTGCTGATGAAAGGTACAGAGCTGAGTCGGAAAGGCAATGCGGCGGCGGACCGCCTGAAGGTTGGCGCCTGCCTAGAGAGGCAGTACTCATCGTTAAGTCTGGAACAATACGAGCAATTGAAGCAAGGCCGAAAGTTTCTGATCGTGGACGACTTTCAGAACGGTCCTTCAGACCCCGCTGCTAGATTGAGATTTTTAGCTTTTGCTGCGGACCACTTCGACACGGTGCTCCTCCTCGCAAGCGACGAGTTTTACTTCGAGTTGCTGCATGAGCGCGGCGAAGACGCGGAAAGGATCGCGACCTTTCAGCGATACGAAATTTGCGACTTCGGGCACCGTCGCCTTGAGGCACTGGCGCACCGGTGGTACGCGCTCGGACAGCCGGACGACGCTGACCCGGCCCAGATCAAGACTCGCGCGTCGGAGCTGGTAGAGCAAGTGCAGTCGGTCTTGGGGCTCGCGGGTCTCCCTCACACACCGTGGCTGCTGACGGTCGTGCTGGAACAGAGCGAGCAACCCGACGCTACATTCATTGCGGCTCGAACTGGAAACTTCGGCCATCTGTACCACGCGGTTATTACAGCGGCGCTCACGCACTCCACATTGCCGCATTTTGACATTAGTGGAAAGTTCGCCTACCTAGCGGAATTTGCTGGTGCCTTGCATCGTGCGAATCGAGCCATCATGCGTCGAGTTGATGCGCAAGTATTTCATTCGGAACATTCGACCAAGTATGGCATTTCGTTCGACTTTGACCGCGTCATGGCTGATTTTGTCAAAACGAGGCTCCTCCGCATCGACGGGGAACAAATTGCCTTTCGCAGCAAGTGGGTATACTGCTTTTTTGTCGCGTGGTGGATAAACAGAAGGATTCACAGTCCTGAGGCCGCGATCACGATCAAGGAACTCACAGGAAGGCTGTATCATGAGACCTCGGCAAACATTGTGGTCTTTCTGGCGCATCTGAGTGATAATCCTCTGGTCATCGAGAGCATGCGAGAGTCAGCGCGTCGGCTCTTCGCTGGTTCCCCGGCAGCAACGTTGACGGATGATGTCGCGTTCTTAAACGGATTGGCTGGCCCGCGAGTCGGCTTTGCGCTACCCGCGACGCCGCCAGAGTTGAATCGGGCATTACGAGATGACGCTAGTGATGAACAGACCGTCATTGCTGGGCCTGTATCTCGCGATGGTCGCGATGTCGACGCATTGCCAGTTGGAGAGGAGTCGGTCCGAAGCGAAATGCACCAGCAGCTCAATGATGTGCGGGCTGCGATGAAGACGATTCGAATTCTAGGTCAAGTGATGCGAAATGGTGCCACATCTATCGAAGAAACTGCTAAGCGTTCGCTCCTCGAAGAGCTGATGGGCGTGGGTCGAAGGCTGCTTGGCCATGTGATGGGGTCTGCCGAGTCTACAGACGACATCATTCGGCAAATGCGTTCTCGCGCATTCCGGGTTATGGTATATGAGGCGAAGGAGCGAGGTGCCGATGCGGATGGATCAGAGGTCACGGTACCCCCATGCACTTTGTCGGAATTTCGTTCGCTGAGGTCCGATGCGGAAAGGGTTGTCAGCGCGTTCTGGTTTAGCCTCCACTGGATGGCGAGCTACTCCGTGGTCAAGCAGGCAGCGGAGGCGATCGGAATACCCGTGCTCGATGGGACATTGCGTAGATTTCGCTTGGCCGAGCCTTCCCTTCCTGCTGAACTAGTTGAGTTTGCAGTCCTACTCAATCGCCGGCCCAAGTCTATTCCATCTGATGAGTTGGTAGAGCTGCATGAACGCATGCTGCGCACAGGCAATCAGCTCGGGCGGATTATGGTTGAAGCCTTGTGCTACGAGCGGCTGGTCCTTTTCGAGACCGAGTATGCCGACGCACAAAAGATCTGTCAGCAGATGGGCATTACGGTGCCCGTGCAAACGCTCGATCGGTCACGCAAGAAGTTCAGAAGCTCGCCACCGCATGTATGACGCATTTGCTTCCTATAAGGCCGGGCATGCTTACGAGGCTTGCGATCCGGTCACCATTGGCCGATCAACGCCCATCAGCCCCGACCGTCGCCGTCCTGTCCGACTGGGGCTGACCATCACAACCCATCGCCACCCACACACATAGAGACCAGCGAATGGATCCCTCACCAAAACCGATCATGGCAAGTTGTTCTCGGGCTTATGGTCGATCGGTCTTTGTTCATTTTGAGGGGGGCCGGAGGGTGCCGGGATGGAGGGGGGGTCCGCCGGATCCCCTTATGGAGTGTGGTCCGCGAAAATCGGTTCTCTTGGGCCACGAGGCGCGATTCATGGGCTTGAGCGCGTCGATTTCGGGCTTGAGCGCGGCCGTCAAGAGTCCGGATGTGTCGAGTTCGAGCCGATCTTTCATGCATGCGAGAGAGTGTTGCATCGATGAAACCTTCTGTTTGATCGATCAAACCTCGTCTTTCATCGATGCAATTGGCTCTCACACGCATCAAAAGTCGTGTTGTAGCGATGAAACAGCCTCTTGGATCGATCAAACCTCGTCTCGCATCGATCAAACCTTCTCTTTGATCGATGCAACCTTCTCTCGCATCGATGAAAGATGATGTTGAATCGATGCAAGCAGCCCCCGAACGCACCAAACCTCGCCTCAGACGACCCAAACAGACGCGCACAGCGAGCAAAGACTCGGCCGCCCTTCCAAAACCCAGAATCGGCGACCCGAACAGGCCGTGGCAGTGGGGAGCAGTAACACGGGAGAGCGGGAGGGACCGAAATCGAAACAGCGGAGGGTGGGGGGGTCCAAGGCAGGCCAAGGCGTGCCCCAGAGCGAGAGAGAGACAGCGCGTGAGCGAGCCACCCGCCAACCGAGCCCGAGCCGGAGCAGGTTTCGCTGGCCCAAGGGCACCATCCCCCTACACTTGCCTCCCATGACGCACGCAGACCCACAAACAGACGCACAACACACCCAACAAGAACTCTTCTCCTTTGCCCGCAGCACGCGCGGCGAGATCGCCCGCTGGGGCTTCATCCCGACCACGCGCGAGGCGCCCGCCGACGCCGAGACCCCCAGCCACATCCTGCTCGCCCGCGCGGGGTGCATTCGCAAGGTGTCCAGCGGCGTGTACGCGTTCCTGCCGCTGGGCCTGCGCGTGCTCCGCAAGATCGAAGCCATCGTCCGCGAAGAAATGAACGCCATCGGCTCGGCCGAACTCCTGTTGCCCGCACTCATGCCCATCGAACTCTTCGCCGGCACCAAGCGCGACGTCGAGTACGGCGACCTGCTCTTCACGCTCGAAGACCGCCACGGGCGGCGGCAGTTCCTCGGGCCCACGCACGAAGAAGTCATCACCGAAGCCCTCGCCGCCTGCGTGCCCAGTTACAAGAGCCTGCCGATCTGCGTCTATCAGATCCAGACCAAGTATCGCGACGAGTTCCGCCCGCGCGCGGGGCTGCTGCGCGGCCGCGAGTTTCTGATGAAAGACGCCTACTCGTTTCACGCGGCTCTCGAAGGAGCAGGGGGGCTCAACGAGACCTACGACCGCATGCACCAGGCGTATGTCAACATTTTCACCCGCTGCGGGCTCGACTTTACCGCCGTCGAAGCCGAGGCCGGACCCATCGGCGGCTCGGCGAGCCACGAGTTCATGGTCAACTGCGCCAGCGGCGAAGATACCATCCTCGTCTGCCCGGCGAGCGGCTACGCCGCGAACGTCGAAAAGTGCGAGATCGGCCAGCGCGCGGGGCCCAGCGTCGGCTTCTTCGTCGGAGAGCCGACGGGAACCCTCGAAGAAGTTCACACGCCCGATTGCCCAGGCATCGAGGACGTGGCCAAACTCATGAAGGTCAAGCCGGAGAACATGCTCAAGTCTGTCGTCTTCAAGGTCGCAGCGCGCGATGAGGACGAAGCGAAGAAGTATCCCGGCGACTGGTGGGTCGTCGCGTGCGTGCGCGGCGATCATGATGTCAACGAAGGCAAGGTCCGCGATGCGTGCGGGTGTAAAATCGAACTGGCCAATGTCGACGAGGCCCGCAAGGCCGGCTTCGAGATCGGCTACGTTTCGCCGCGCGCGGTCGTCGGCAAGCCGCAGACGCTTCTGCTCGTGGACCCGGACGCAGCGGCCGGGTTCGATGACGCCAAGGGCAAGAGCCGCTTCTGGGTCACGGGTGGCGATCGTAAGGATTACCACGTCAAACATTTCAACTGGCAACGCGACCTGGGCAAGGACCCGGTCGCGGCGAACGCGACCAAGACTGATGGGTCGAAAGCCGATTGCTTCTTTGAAGTCGCGAGCATTCGTAACGCCGTCGCCGGCGACCCCAGCCCGCGCGCCGCCGGAGCCACGCTCGAAGCCAGGCGCGGGATCGAAGTCGGGCACATCTTCAAACTCGGCACCAAATACTCGACCGCGATGGGCTTCAATATCCTCGATGAAAAGCAGGAACGCAGGCCCGTCATCATGGGCTGCTACGGCATCGGCGTGAGCCGCACCGTTGCCGCGTGTGTCGAGATGAGTTGCGATGACAACGGCATCATCTGGCCCGCGCCCGTCGCGCCGTATCACGTGCTCATCACGCTCATCAAGCCTGATGAGGCCGAACTCAAAGCCGCCGCCGCACTGGCCGATGAACTCGCCGCGCGCGGCGTTGATGTGCTCATCGACGATCGCGATGAACGCCCAGGCGTGAAGTTCAAGGACGCTGACCTCATCGGCATTCCCGTGCGCGTGACCATCGGCGCCAAATCCCTCGCCGAACGCAAAGTCGAGATCAAGCATCGCAAAGACACCGGCACCAACGCACTCGTCGCACTCAGCGATGCAGCCGATGAGTGTGTACGCCTGCTCGAAGCTTGAACCAGGGGAGGACGCAATGGACGCGGCCGCGTCACACTACGCAAGCCCCTTGCCCGATGACCTCATCGCCGTCTGGAGGCAGGTCTTCGAGCGCCAGCAGGCCTTTGCTGAGCATGCTATGAAGCAACTCGATGATGAAGGCTTCTTCCGCGCGCCCGGGCCGGGGATGAACTCGGTTGCGGTCATTGTCCAGCACATGACCGGGAACATGCTCAGCCGCTGGACCGACTTTCTCACGACCGATGGCGAAAAATCGACACGCGACCGCGACGCGGAGTTCATCGCCCCTGAACCAACCGCGTCGTCACGCGCCGCGCTCATGGCCCGCTGGAACGCAGGATGGGTTGCTCTGTTTGCTGCTCTTGATTCGCTTACGGCCTCCGATCTTGGCCGCATCGTCAAGATCCGCAGCGTGCCGCACCCGGTGCATGCCGCCATCGCTCGCCAGCTTGACCATTACGCGTTCCACGTTGGGCAAATAAACGTCATCGCGAGGCTGATGGTTGGTACAGATCGCTGGCAATGGTTCACACTCGCACCCGGAGCAACTGCCGCGTTCAATGCGAAGTTGTTCGCAGGCAAGGACACCCACGAAGCGCCGAGCGAGTGGAGGTCCTGAAAATGTCCTGATGCCGCACTTGATTTCAGGCACTTGGACGCCCGACCCGTGCTCTTGGATTCAGATAGACATAATATATATTATAGGACGTTACTGATTCCCGTTGCATCGTCATCCCCCCCGGAGTAGGTATCGCCTTCACGCCTCAATAGCTGCTTGCCTCGCGACCTTCCCGCGTACACCATCATCACTATGCCCCAGCCCACCACATCTCCTCACTCTTCTGCCCCGCCGCTCATCATCGACGGTTCTCCGCTCACCCCAAAACAGGTCGCCAACGTGGCACGGCACCAGACAACCGTCTCTCTGGCCCCGCAAGCTCGCCAACGCATGGTTCTCTGTCGTCAGTCGCTTCTCAACACCATCGCAAACGGCGATGCTCACTACGGAATCAATACCGGTTTCGGGTCGCTCGCGCGCACACGCATCGATGATGCCTCGCTTGGCGAGCTTCAGCGAAATCTCGTCCGTTCTCATGCGGCAGGAATCGGCGAGCCGCTTTCGGTCGAAGTTGTGCGCGCGATGATGGTTGTTCTCGCTTCTTCGCTCAGCCGCGGGCTCTCGGCTATCCGCCCCGAAGTCGTCGATCTCATTCTCGCGTTGCTCAATCATCGCATCACGCCCGTCGTTCCCGAAACAGGGTCTGTCGGTGCTTCCGGCGATCTTGCCCCGCTTGCCCATGTAGCGCTCGCACTGATCGGTGAAGGTGAAGTCCTTGTGGACATCGGCTCCGGACGCAGCGAAACCTGTTCCGCATCGAATGCACTCGGGCACGCGGGATTGTCGCCAGTAGTGCTCGAAGCCAAGGAGGGTCTGGCCCTCATCAATGGCACACACCTGATGGCCGGTCGGGGTGCCCTGCTTGTCGATGATTTTGACCGGTGCGCCGGTGCTGCGTTTGTCGCGGCCGCGATGTCAATGGATGCCTGTCGGGTGACCCATCGCTTTCTTGATGCACGCGTTCACGCTGCCCGGAATCAACCCGGTTGTGCGCACGTCGCCCAGCAGCTCCGAGACCTTCTGCACGGAAGCGAGATCGCTCAGTCGCACGCAGTCAATGACCCGCGCGTGCAGGATCCGTACTCATTCCGGTGTGCTCCCGCGGTGCTCGGGGCTTCGTGGCAACTGGCGCAGCATGTACGCACCGCGATCGAGCACGAACTGGGTGCCGTCACGGATAATCCGCTGGTGTTTTCGACCGATGCGCATCAGGCTGACATCGTCTCGGCGGGCAACTTTCATGGCATGCCTGTCGCGCTGCCGCTCGATTGCCTGGCGCTCGCGGCGTGTCATGTTGCCGGTATTGCGGAGCGACGTGTGTTCCACATGCTCTCGGTATTTGACCCCGAATCAGGGCTCAAGCCGTTTCTCAGTCCGACGCCGGGCCTGCATTCAGGGTACATGATCGTGCAGTACGCTGCGGCGGCTGCATGCAACGAAATGATCGGGTTGTGCACGCCAGCGTCGGTTTCAAACCTCGCGACCTGCGCTGAAATGGAGGACTACAACTCGTTTGGTCCTCGATCGGCAGCCAAGGCAGGTCGGGCGCTGAACCTGTTGACATCAGTGATTGCGGCGGAGTTACTTTGTGCTGCGCAGGGTCTCGAAGCGCACCGACCCCTCCGAAGTGGGCAGGGCGTGGAACGTGCGCACACTTTCATCCGCGAACGTGTACCGAGGCTGATTGCTGATCGCCCGCCGTTTGAGGATCTGCGTGCCATCGAATCAATGGTTCGGGAAAGAAAGCTTGCTGCTGTGTACCCCTGATTTTGTGCGCTGTTTTGTGGCTTGGGGTTGTGTTTGGCGCGCAACTGACGTACAACATGGTTTGTCGGCGTCTCGGAATGGTTGCGCGAGATGCACGCTGACCGAGGAGCAGGGCCATGTTGGTTTCAACGTTGGAGCAGGAGCGGGCCGTGCGGGTGGTGCGTGCGCCGCGCGGAACGCAGCGCCGGTGTCACACTTGGCAGGCCGAAGCCGCCATGCGCATGCTGATGAACAATCTTGATCCTGAGGTCGCGGAGCGCCCTGCGGATCTGGTTGTCTATGGCGGGCGCGGTCAGGCTGCCCGTTCGTGGCCCGCATTCGACGCCATTATCGAAACACTCCTGCGTCTTGCGCCTGATGAGACGCTGCTTGTGCAGTCGGGCAAGCCTGTCGGGGTGGTGCGCACGCATGAAGAAGCACCTCGCGTATTGATTGCCAACAGCAATCTTGTCCCGCACTGGGCAACACAGCAGACGTTTGACGACCTGGCTGCCCGCGGCTTGATGATGTTCGGACAGATGACTGCGGGTTCGTGGATCTACATCGGAACGCAAGGCATTCTTCAAGGTACTTACGAGACATTTGCAGAATGTGCCCGAATGCACTTCGGGGGTACGCTCGCCGGGCGGCTATGCGTGACGGCCGGGTGCGGTGGGATGGGCGGCGCGCAGCCACTGTCGATCACACTCAACGGCGGAACGTGCCTTATCGCAGATGTTGATCACGCCAGACTCGACCGCCGTCTGCGCGACCATTATCTCGATGAGATCATGCTTGAAGTTGACGACGCGATCGATCGAGCGCTTGAGCTTGCCGGGCAGCGTAGCGCGACGAGCGTCGGTGTGCATTGCAACGCGGTCGAACTGCTCGAGCGCATGATCGAGCGGGACATTACCCCCGATGTCCTGACGGATCAGACCAGCGCTCACGACCCGCTCGAAGGCTACACCCCGGTCGAGTTCAGTTGTTCGGAAGCCGAGACTCAGCGCATCGAAGACCCGGAGCACTATGTCGAACTGAGCATGGCTTCGATGGAGCGGCATGTGCGTGCCATGGTCGAGTTGCTGCGGCGCGGCGCGGTCACGTTTGACTACGGCAACAACATCCGCCAGCGAGCGCTCGATCATGGCTATGAGGATGCGTTTGCGTTTCCGGGATTTGTCCCGGCGTATATCAGGCCTCAGTTCTGCGTGGGTCGCGGGCCGTTCCGCTGGGTGGCTCTTTCGGGAGATCCTCGCGACATTTACCGCACAGATCGTGCTCTGCTCGGAGCTTTTCCGCGCGATGGAGGCGGATACAACGAACGGCTGCACCGATGGTTGCTCAGTTGCCACGCCAATCCGGACGCCCTGCTAGCCGGGGATTTTGACAACTGCCATCCAAGATTTTCTTTCCAGGGCCTGCCTGCACGGATCTGCTGGTTCGGGCTGGGCGAGCGTGCCCGGGCCGGGTTGATCTTCAACCAGATGGTGGCTCGCGGCGAAGTGTCGGCTCCCATCGTCATCGGACGTGACCACCTCGATTGCGGGTCGGTTGCAAGCCCCAATCGCGAAACCGAAGCGATGCTTGATGGCACAGACGCGGTCAGTGACTGGCCCCTGCTCAATGCGATGGTCAATGTCGCCAGCGGTGCGAGCTGGGTGAGTTTTCATCACGGAGGCGGTGTTGGAATCGGGTTCAGCCAGCACGCCGGTCAGGTGATTGTGGCCGATGGCACTCCTGAAGCTGAACGCCGCCTCGCCCGCGTCCTGACCAACGACCCAGCGATGGGGATCTTCCGTCATGCCGATGCGGGATATGCGGACGCTCTGGCGTGCGCCGATGCGTGTAGTGTGGATATTCCGATGCGGTCCTAACCCCGCGTGTAAACCGTAGATTCGGTGCAATCGAACTCGCGGGAGCGCAACATTTGCGCTCTCCACTTGTGAGCGGTTGTCGCAGGGGTGAACAATTACGATCTTCATGGGCGGTAGGCCGAAAGAGTCCCGGCACACATATGTGCAAAGGACTCTTGAAGGAGATCACACGATGCCCGCGCTCGGTACTTGTACGCTCAGAGACCTTATTGATCAGCTGCCTTCTGGAGAGCGGCGTCTGATACTGCTTCGTTATGCCAGCCGACTCTCGATTGAGGAGATTGCGGGGATGGAAGGCGAAGACATTGACCGCATCGAGTCGCGCCTGACCGCCCTCGAAGATGTGTTGTTCGAACAGGTACAGCAACGCCTCGAGAACGAACTGACTGACGACACGGCAGCAGCGGCGTAAGCAGCAGACCAACATTTGAATCTCAAACGGCGGACCGAGCGCTCGAGGAGCGCCCGGTCCGCGTCACGTTGTATCGCAGTCCGGCAGGAACGACCTACCGTCGGCGATTATTGACATCGATGCGAACGTTGAATCCGGTATCGCACGAATCATCCCACCGCCGGCCCCAGCCGCGATCGATCGAGTCGTTCCGCGATGACCCCGAGATGATCGTCACTCCTGAGCGAGGAGGTGTCGAGCACCCCCACGATGGCGGGCGGTATGTGTCGTACTTGCGAACAACGGGCGTGGAGACGTACGTCACTCGCGTGGGCGGCGGGGTGTAGTGCCGGACTGAGACATGGCGATTGATCCTTGCAAGCGTGAGGACCAGGTTCGTCCCGCGCCAGCACGTCTGAAGGTCGTAGTCGCATCCGGTCCAGCAGATGTCGGGCTGGCGACACCCTCGAGTGTAAACGACGATGTCGCGGCCGACGATTCGCGCGTCGTACCCTGCCGAGCACAGGGCTTGACGAATTTGGGTGTTCAAGCAATAGCCGTCGCGAATCTGATAGCACCGGCCGTCGATGGTGAGTGTGCCGAGAATTGCACGGTTTGAATACGAAATCGAACCTCGGCTCGCGCTGCTTGCGGTTGCTGGTGCGACCGCAAGCGGAAGTGCGAGTGCGGCTGCCAGCGCGACGGCGCGCAGCGGCGAAGGAGCTCGTTGCGAGCGTTTCATGTTGACTCTCCTTTTGAGTTGTACCGATGACCCTCACGCAACGGGCGTGAGAGTCGAGCGCACCCGGTAACGGGCCCTGTTTTCCGGATCTGCGGTAAGGCCATTAAGCCTTACGTGAAATACACCCACCCCGCGGGGCAGATCCTGACAGATTGTCGAAGAAGAGTGCCTCAGATTGAGACTTTACTTGTGCCCAGCGAGGCCGAACGCGCTGTCAAACACTCTGCTCCCCCGCTGCTTCGATTGTCAGTTCGGCCTTGATCTGAGTGGTCTGATTGTGGAGCCTGCGGGTGCGGTGGCGGGACCAGTCCGTGACGGCCCGATCGGGCGATGTGGTGCCGTCCTTGATGCTCAGGATGTCGTAGGTGTTGTTGCGCTGCGCGGGCGTGAACCCGGCATCGCGGATGAGCCGGCAGAGCACGGCTTCATCGAGGCAGTAGGTCGTGCCTGCGGATGAGACGACATTTTCCTCGAGCATGACGCTGCCCATGTCGTTGGCACCGAACATCAACCCGAGTTGGCCGACATGCGGCCCCATCGTGACCCAGCTCGCGCCGATGCTGTAGATGTTGTCGAGAAAGAGGCGACTAGTGGCCTGCGTACGAAGATACTCGACCGCGCCAGCCATGCGGAGGCGGCGTCCAAACTCGGGGTGAAGGTCCTTGGTGCCTGAGCCGTCGAGTCGTGCGACAGCATCGCCTGGAAAGACGCGTCCGCAGTGTTCGACATCTGCCGGATCGCAACCCCAGTCGCGCAGGCGCCCGAGCGGCGTGTTTTCGCGCTGGAATGGCCAGGTGATGAACGCGGTGTAGTGCCCACCTGTTGCGAGGTTTTTGTGCGCGGGATCGTTGACGATGTCGCTGGGTGCTTGTCCGCCGCCGAAGTCTGCGAGTGCGCGATCCTGCCATTGGCGCACGAGGCGCATGTGATGGATGCGGTCGGCATGGCCTTCGATGTGTCCGAACATCATCGTCGCGCTCGTGAACATGCCCAGCGAATGCGCGACGTACATACATGTGAGCCATGCCTCGGCGGTGCACTTGCCCATGCCGATCTTCGAGCGCACAGCCGGCGCGAAGATTTCGCCACCACCGCCTGGAAGACTGTCTAGTCCCGCATCACGCAGCCGCACCATGACCCAACGGATCTTCTCTTCGAGGTTGCGTCCCGGAGGATCGAAGAAATTGACGAACTCGATGAACTCGGGCGGACTGAATGCGTGGATGTGCAATGCGGGGAACTTCGACTTGATTCCGCTCAGGAGCTCGATGTACCAGTCGAGCGGGAGAGCAGGGTTCATTCCGCCCTGCATGAGAATCTGTGTGCCGCCGAGGGCGACAAGTTCGGCGATCTTTTCGTGGATCTGCTCGAACGCGAGCGTGTAGGCGTCATGGTCTTCTGCGTCGCGGCGAAAGGCGCAGAAGGTACACTTGGCAGTGCACACATTGGTGTAGTTGATGTTGCGATCGATGACGTATGTGCGCAGCGACGGGCCATGCATGCGGCGACAACGGGCGTCGGCTGCCCGACCGAGGTCATGCAACGAAGCGCCTGTCAGAAGTTCGAGCCCCTGCTCTGGCGTAAGCCTTGCATGTCCGGCAGCGACGGCCTCCAATAGACCGCGATCGGTCGCGGGCAGGTGCGGATGTTCGACGGGCGGGCGGTAGATCGGGGTCATTGCTCGGACCTTTACTTCCGGGTTTTCAGTAAACAATGAAAGTTTAGCCCTCGTTCTTCCGCCCCACCATCGTTCAGGGGTAGACAGTCCCGCCGAAGAAGTACGCCCCAAGCCCGACCGTGAAGATCCAGCAGCCGTACAGCGCGTGTTGGATCGAAGCGGCCAAGGTTGAGTGTGTTCGTTCGTAGGTCGCAGCAAACAGCACGCCGCCGATGAGGCAGAGGAGCGGTGCTATGAGGTTCATAAAGAGGATGTGCATGAACCCGAATGCGATGGCGCTGGCTGCGATGCGTGCTCCGGACGTACGTAGCAGCGGGCCATAACGATGAAAGAAGAACGCCCGGTACAGGACTTCCTGAGGCCAGACACTCACGAGCGGATAGAGCACCATGATCATCGCCCAGAGCATCGGCCTTTCGCCGGGAAGGCGAAAGAGCGACGCCATGCCAGGCAACCAACGGGAGGGCACGCCCAGATTCGCTGCCGCTGTCAGCAGGTACGATCCGGGTGTCAGTTGCCACGCGAGCAGCGTGAGCAGCCCGGCCAGCGGCACGAACTCTGCGGTGCACTTGGGCAAGCATCTCCACGCGGCACGGGCGTTCCACAGCCGATGGCGCTCGAAAGAACGGTCACGAAGCAGATACACGAGGCACACGATGGTGAATGCCACAAGCGATGGCAGCATGAATCGACCTGGTTTTGCCAGGAACGCCGCCTCGACTCCCAGCATCGCGGCCGCATCCGCGACGGCTTGCGGTTTGAGCCGCCAGAATGTCATTGCGGCGGGAACCGCAAAGAACAGCACCACGAGTTCGACGCTCAGGCGAAGGCGGGTTGATCTTGACTCAGTGGTGTGCATGATTCGCTCAGCGGGCCGCGATAGAATAGGGTTCGATGCCCCTTGAGGGGCGATTCAAAGTTGACCCCAAAGGGAGAAGTTCATGGCCACGCAGTCTGTCATCGTCGCCGCCAAGCGCACTCCGATCGGTCGCTTTTTCGGAGGTTACGCTCGCGTACCTGCGACGAAACTCGGGTCATGGGCGGTCTCGGCGGTGCTTGCCGATGTTCCAGGTGCGAAGACTGCAGTCGATGAGTGCGTGATGGGTTGCGTGCTTCAGGCAGGGCTTGGGCAGAACCCGGCGCGGCAGGCGGGGCTGGGGGCCGGACTCCCGACGACGCTCTCGGCGAAGACGATCAACAAGGTGTGCGGCTCGGGCCTCGAAGCCGTGATGATGGCGGATCAATCGATCCGTGCGGGCGACAACCGGTGTGTGGTGGCGGGCGGCATGGAGAACATGACTCTGGCACCGCACTTTGCCGAACTTCGCAGTGGCGTGAAGTTCGGTGATGTTGCGTTCAAGGATCACATGCAGTTCGACGGTCTGACGTGTGCGCTCGAAGGCTGCGGCATGACCAACGCTGCGGATTACATCGCCAGGAAGCACGGGATCTCTCGGGCCGAGCAGGATCGCTTCAGTGCGCAGAGCCACGCCCGCGCCGCTGCCGCGACTGCCGCCGGTGACTTCAAGTCCGAACTCATCACCATCACCGGCGAAATGGTGGGCAACAAGAAGGCTTCCGGACCTGAAGGCGGCGTAGCAACCGATGAAGGAATCCGTGCCGATTCGACAGCCGAAGTCCTCGGCAAGTTGCGAACGGTGCCGGGGCACGAGACGATCACGGCTGGCAATGCAAGCCAAATCAGCGACGGTGCGGCGGCGGTGCTTGTGATGAGTTCATCGCGAGCCGAGGAACTAGGCGTCAAGCCTCTGGCACGCATCGTGGCCAGTCATACGCATGGCGTCGATCCGAAAGACATTTTCGAAGCTCCGATCGGCGGTATTCGCGGGGTGCTCGACAAGGCGAATCTGAAGGCGAGCGACATCGACCTCTTCGAGATCAATGAGGCCTTTGCCGCGCAAGTGCTGTGCAACATCAAGGAACTGGGCATCAAGGAAGACCGGCTGAACATCTGCGGAGGCGGGGTTGCACTCGGACATCCGATCGGTGCTTCGGGCGCTCGCGTTCTTGTGACGCTCGTGCACCAATTGCGTCGCACAAGTGGCAAGCGAGGCGTGGTAAGTCTGTGTCTTGGTGGAGGCAATGCTGTCGCGATGGTGATCGAGACGGTTTGAGCCCGCATGGTCGCGGGCGGCGGGTGATGGTGTTCGAGGATCTGATCGCAAGATTGCGACGCTAGCCCCCCACTTTGGGATCTTCGTGTGTAAATCCAGATTTCCGGCTTGCGGAACTTTGCCGCATGCTGTACCATGGCACGCGTAGGAGGACTGATTCCGTCCAGTCCTCGCGGCAGAGCAGGAACGAGAAGGAGAGACATCATGCGATTGACTCGAACGGCGTTCGTGGCTGTGGTTGCCGGTGCGACGGCCAGTGTTCTGGCTGGGCCTCCAGTTTCGGGCAACGTGATTGTGCGTCAGGGCGATGTGATTGACGGCTCGGCCGTGACGATCATCAACAGCCCCTTCACGAATGGCACCGGGCAGGTCGGGCTGGTGATCGGGCTTGCCGACGGCCGCCGGGCGATCTGGTATGACACAGGTGTGATTTTCCTGTCGAGCGACGCGCTGCCTGATCTGCTGACCGGTGGCGAAGGCACGATGGGCGTGGGCAACAACGGCGAGTTCATCTACAGCCCGTCATACAACGGCAACGACGCGGTCTGGGGCGAGAACGGACTGATTCTCGCGGGCACACAGGCTGCTCCGGGATATGCGGCCAACTTTTTCAGCACCTTCAACAGCCGCCCGCAGATGATCGACGACGGCACGGCGTTCTGGGTCGGGGGCATCAACAACGGCCAGGGTGGCACGTCGTCGTTCCAGCGGGCTCTGTACAAGAAGGGGCCGGGCGGGGCGATCTCGCGTGTGCTCTCGTCGGGCGATGTCATCGGCAACACCGGCGGGCTGACCGTCGCATTCCCGTCGGGCATCAACTTCGACTACCACGTCTCGGGCAACGGCAATCACTACATCAACAACCTGACTGCCGCGACGGTGGCTGCCTCTGATACGATGATCGCGGTCAACGGCTCGATGGTTGCGCAGGAAGGCGGAGCAACAGGTCAGGGTGATAGCTGGCAGAACTTCGACCTGGTCTCGATCAACAACAGCGGGAACTACATCTTCACCGGCGACACCAACGCCGCGACGAACATGGACGAGTTCATCGCGTTCAACAGTGTGATCGGCCTGCGTGAAGGACAGATCGTCGATGGCTTGACCCTTGGTTCGGCCGTCAATGCGGCGTCACTGAACAATCTCGATCAAGCGGTGTTTGTCTGGACGACGGTGCAGGAGACCGAGACGCTGTTCTTCGCCTCTGATGCATCGAACCTGTCCGCAAGCGTCAAACTTCTCTCGGTCGGCGATCTGTTCGACGAGGACAACGACGGCGTGGGCGACTGGACCGTGATGGACTTCAACGCGTCGGGCGTGATCGGGCCGGGGCTCGATTTTGCCGATGACGGCAATGTGTTCGTCGAGGTCGATCTGCGTTCGCTTGATGGCAGCACCACGATCGAGGCGATCATTTCGCTGCGCGTTCCGTCGCCGACATCGGCTGCGGTGCTCATGCTTGGCGGGTTGCTGGCGTCGCGTCGCCGTCGCTGAAAGCCGGACTTGACCGTTTCCAGCAGTTTCTCTCGAATGGCCCGGGGCTTGGTAATCAGGCTCCGGGCCTTGTCCCTGATGTTGCTGCATGCTGGCGTTCTGCTGGATGCTCTGGATCGCGCGGCTATCATTGGCCCCATGACGCCGACACCACCATAACTTCTGGCCCGTTGCGTCATCGAGCAGGCTCGCCCTGCCATTTCATTTCGTTCGTTTCCCCCACCATTACGGTGTCTGTTGGTCGCGCTGTGCGAGGTGCAGCGTCGCTGGTCTGTCCCAAGTCGCTCGCTTTGAGTGCGGCTGTCATTGTCGGAGCATTGTGTGACTCTGAACTTCTTTAGAACTGCCCATCGCTCGATGCGCACTGATTTTCTTTCTGGTCTGACCGTCGCGCTCGCGCTGGTGCCCGAAGCGGTTGCCTTCGCCTTTGTCGCGGGGGTCTCGCCGATCATCGGGCTGCAGACCGCGTTTGTCATCGGCCTGGTTGCCGCGATTCTGGGCGGACGACCGGGCATGATCTCGGGAGCTACCGGGGCAATGGCGGTCATCATTGTTGCGCTCGTCGCGTTGCATGGCATCGAGTATCTCTTTCCTACGGTGATCCTCTGCGGCGTGCTGCAGATTGCAGTTGGGCTCGGCCGTCTTGGCAAGCTCATCCGCATGGTGCCCCACCCGGTGGTGCTCGGTTTTGTCAACGGGCTTGCGATCGTGATTGCGATGGCTCAGGTGAACAGCTTCAAGGCGGCCGACCCGCTCGGGGCGGTGAGTTTTCTTCAGGGTCCGGCGTTGCTGATCATGTTCGGACTGGTAGGGCTGACGATGGCGATCATCTGGCTCTTGCCCAAACTCACCCGAGCCGTCCCCGCATCGCTCGTGGCGATTCTCGTCGTGACTGGTCTTGCTGTCGCGGGCAATGCGTGGCTCGACAGCCGTCTTGCGCCAGCGGGCAACACCCATGTGATCCTGACGGTCGGTGACATGCTCATGAACAGTGCGCGAGCCGACGCGGCGGCCGATGTGCTGACGCGCGATGCCCAGGCGTCTCCCGAGATGATCCTGGCGGCGATCGACGCTGTCGATCCCGCATCGGCCACGCTCGAGGGCGGACTCCCGGTCCCGTTCTTTCTCGAATACGCTCTGCCCCCGCTGACGATCGAGACACTTGTCATCATCGCACCCTTCGCGTTCATGCTCGCGGGCGTGGGTCTGATCGAATCGCTCATGACCATGACGCTCATCGACGACCTGACCGACACTCGAGGCCGGGGCAATCGCGAGTGCATCGGGCAGGGCGTCGCGAATCTGACCTGCGGAGCGCTCGGCGGCATGGGCGGCTGCGCGATGATCGGGCAATCGCTCATCAACATCAACTCGGGCGGACGCGGGCGACTCTCGGGCGTGGTGGCGGCGCTGTCGCTGCTGGCGTTTATGCTGTTTCTCTCATCATGGATCGAGATGATTCCGATCGCGGCGCTTGTGGGCGTGATGTTCATGGTGGTCATCGGCACATTCGAGTGGGCGAGCCTGCGGATGTTCGGCAAGATGCCGCGCAGCGACATGCTCGTGATGGTCGTGGTGACCGGCTACACGGCGGTGATGCACGATCTGGCCAGCGCCGTGATCATCGGCGTGATTGTGTCGGCCTTGTGCTTTGCGTGGAACCAGGCCAGGCACATCGGCGCCGATATCAAGCACAACGACTTTGGCAGCAGGATCTATCAGCTCCACGGCCCGCTGTTCTTCGCCAGCACCGCGGCCTTCAAGCAGCTGTTCGATCCGAAGAACGACCCCGATGACGTGGTCATCGACTTCTACTACACGCGCGTGTACGACCAGTCGGGACTCGAGGCCATCAATGCTCTGGCCGAGAAGTACAAGGCCTGCGGCAAGCGGCTGCACCTGACGCACCTGAGCCCCGAGTGCCGCCAGCTGCTCGACAGTGCTAAGGACTTCGTGGTGGTGAACCTGTCGCAGGACCCGCAGTATCACGTCGCCACTGACCGGCTCGCCTGAGGGCGCCGGGCGGCGGCGAGAGCCTACTAAGCCCCCGGGCGATCGGCCGCGGCTTGGCCTTCGATGTCGGGCTGCGGTTCGGTTCCGATCTCGGCCAGCGCCGCAACCAGTCGCTGGCGCTGCGAGTCGATGGCTGGCGATGGGTCGGCGGCATCGCAGGCCTCGATGGCTTCTCGCAGCAGCGTGAGCGCTTCGTTGGCCTCACCAGTTCCCGCCAGCGCGCGCGCCAGGGCGATGCACAGTTCGACGCGGATGGGGTGCACCGGGCCCAGGCGTTCGAGCGCGCGGGCGTGGGTGTCACTGGCCAGTGCGCGGGCTTCGTCCAGCCGCGAGAGCCTCAGCAGCAGCCGCGCGTAGTTGGCCGTCACCTGCAACGTGTGCGGGTGGTCGGGCCCGGCGAGCGATCGCATCAGGTCGGCGGCCTCGCGTGCGAACGGCTCGGCCTCGTCGTGTCGGTCCTGTCGCGACAGCGCTCCGGCCATGCCGTTGAGCAGCCCTGCGCGGCGCGGGTCGTTGGGGCTGGCTTCGGCCGCGGCCAGCGCGCGACGGAACATCGCTTCGGCCTTGGCGTGCTGCCCCTGGCGTGAGAGCAGGCCGGCCAGTGCGCTCATGCTCGACAGGGTGCTCGGGTGCTCGTCGCCGAGGACGGTGCTCTTGTGCGTGATCGTGGTTTCGAGCAGCGTGATGGCGTCGTCGAGCCTGTCGATGTCCGAGTAGGCCGCCGCGAGGTTGTGGGCTGTGGCCAGGGCCCGCGGATGATCGACGCCGATTGTGCGCCTCTGGGCTTCGAGCACTTCGGCCAGCAGCACAGCGGCCGCGGCGTCATCGCCCATGTCCGAGAGCATGATGGCCAAGTTGTTGGCGGCGGTCTGGGTGTCGTCGTGATCGGTGCCGAGTCGGGCTGTACGCTGGGCGTGGAGAGCGGTGAGCACGGCGGCGGCGCGGTCTGGATACCCCCCTCGACCCAGGGCCGTCGCGAGATTGAGCTGAGCCGACTCGGTCGGTCCGGCATCGGGTCCGTGTGTTTTGATATGCCCGTCGAGCACGAGCGAGAACAGTTCGATCGCTTCGTCGTAGCGGGCCGACTCAGTCAGAGCGCCCGCGAGGTGAGCGCCGGCTTCGAGTGTCACAGCGGCGAAGGGTCCGGCGTGAGCGGTTGCGCGATCAAAGGCGTTGCGCAGCAGGGTCAGCGCCTTGGGCAGGTCGCCGAGGCGCGCATGCGCGACGCCCAGGGTCGTGAGCATGTCGATCGCGGCGTCGGGATTGTCGGCCAGTTCGGTGATGACGCGCGTGGCTGCGTCGTCGAGGATCTCGCGCAGCAGGGTCGTGTCGGCTCCGCGTGCGCGGGCCGGGTCCACGCTTGAAAGAACGCTGCGGGCAAAGTCGGCGGCCGCGTCGGAGCGTGTGGTCTGCTCGGCCAGTCGCGTGGCCTGCGCCTTCTGTTCGATGGCCACGTACACCGCGACTCCCGCCAGGCCCACGAGCGCGAGCACGGCCAGCGCGATCGCCGCGGTTTCGATCTTTCGGCGCCTGATGAGCTTGCCCAGCCGGTAGCGCAGGGTTGGCGGAGCGGCGTCGAGCGGGGCTCCGGCCAGGAACCGCCGCACATCGGCCGCGAGTGCATCGACCGTCGCGTAGCGATCGGCCGGATCCTTGGCGATGGCTTTCATGACCAGGTGGTCGATGTCGCCGCTCAGGTCGCGCCACAGCCGCAGTGTGTCGCTGTCGCGGTTGGCGGAGATGGGGTCGCCCAGGTTTCCCAGGGCCATGAACCGTGCCGAGGGGCGCGGGGGGTCTTCTTCGCAGATGATGCGCATGAGCTGGAAGATCGACGCCGCGTCGAGTCTGTCGCGCTCGAACGGCGGCAGCCCGCACAGCAGTTCATAGAGCACGACGCCCAGCGCATAGACATCCGTGCGGGTATCGACCGGGCCCGCACCGGCCTGCTCGGGGGCCATGTACAGCGGCGTGCCGAGCATCTGGCGTGGCTGGGTGATGTCGCCCGCGGCGCTGGCGGCCGGAGTGGCTCCCGCGACGGCCTTGGCGATGCCGAAGTCGATCACGCGCGGGCTGAGCGTGCCGTCGTCGTCGGTCACGAGAATGTTGCCCGGCTTGAGGTCGCGGTGAATGACGCCCTTCTGGTGAGCGTGGGCGACTGCGCCGCAGACGCGCTCGAACAGGGCCAAGCGCTGTCGCAGCGTCAGGTTCCGCCTGTCGCAGAACGTGCTGATGGGCTCGCCTTCGACGAACTCCATCACGAAGTACGGCCGGCCGCTGGCGGTGGCCCCGGCGTCGAAGATGCGCGCGATGGCCGCGTGGTTCATCATCGCCAGCGTCTGCCGCTCGGCCTCGAAGCGCCGCACGACTGCGCCCGAGTCCATGCCCGGGCGCACGACCTTGATCGCGACGGTCCTGCGGATGGGGCTTTGCTGCTCGGCCCGGTACACGATCCCGAAGCCGCCCTCGCCCAGCGCGCGTTCGATGCGGTACGGCCCGAGCATTGTGCCCTCGGCCAGTTCCTCATCGGCGCCAGCAAACGCACCCGCCCCGAAGGTCAGGCGCGTGGGCATGGTGGCGTCGCCAAGAAAGCCCGAGGCTTCATCGTGAGCCAGCAGCAGCGCATCAACCGCCTGCCGCAGCGTGAGCGATGGCCCGCAGGCCCGGGCGACGTACTGCTGGCGTGCGTCGCCCTCGAGCTCGACTGCTTCCATGAAGATGTCTCGTGCTTCAGGCGGGTGCATCGCGGTCGTCTCCGGTCAGGAGTTGATAGAGCCGGGCCCGCGCATGGGCCCACTGCCGCTTGATGGTTCGGTCGCTGACGCCCAGCAGGTCGGCCACGGTCTCGACGCCCAGACCCGCGTAGAAGCGCAGGCGCACGATCTCCGCGGCCCGTTCGTCTTCGCGCGAGAGCGCCTCGATCGCGTCATCGAGCGCGAGCACGGCCTGCGGGTCTTCGTCGGCCGCCAGCTCGATCATGCTCGCCGGGAGCCGCATTCTCCCCCCGCCGCGCTTCTCGGCCCCGCGTGCCCGCGCGTGATCGACGAGAATGCGCTGCATGGTCTGGGCGGCGGTGCGGTAGAAGTGTGCCCGGTCCTGCCAGTTGACGTCGGCCCCGCCTAGCAGACGCACGAAGGCTTCGTGAACAAGTCCGGTGGCGTCGAGGGTGTGGCCTTTGCGTTCGCCGGCCATGCGGCTGCGGGCGATGAGGCGCAGCTGGTCATACACGGCGGCGAGCAACCGGGCCTGGGCGTCGGGGTCGGCGGGACCAGCCGCCAAGAGGGCCGTGATGTCGGCTCGGCTCTGGTGCATGGCACATCCTCCCTGCGGCGGTGGCTGCTGACGCTGCACGCGCAGGGCGCCGCCCGCCGGGCATGATACCCGCCGGGCGGTTGTGGTGCGACCGTCGCCATGAACCGCCCGCACCATCACAGCCCTTTCCACCTGCGCAGGGGGTTGGGGATGATGGAGGGCACGTGGCGTCGATACTGCCGGTAGTGCTCTCCGAAGGTTCGTATCAGGTCGCGTTCTTCCATGCTCACGCCCACGAGGATGTAGGCCGTCATCGCGGCGGCAAAGAGCAGTCGCCCCGCGGTCATGGTCGGCGCCGACCAGAACGCGATGAGAAAGCCCAGCATCAGGGGGTGGCGCACGAGCCGGTACGGCCCGACCACCTGAAACCCGATGTGTGCATAGGTGCGCGAGAGCATGTGCATGATCGACTGCCGCAGGCCGAAGAGATCAAAGTGCGAGATCACGAACGACGAGCCGAGCACCAGCCCGAAGCCCAGCGCAAACAAGGCCCACAGGACGCCGCGTGCCACGGCGTGCTCGAACTCCCAGATCACCTGCGGCATCGGTTGCCAGAGTGCGAACAGGGCCACAAGGCATAGGCTGGCCGCGACGACGAACGTGCTGCGTTCGGCCGCGGCGGGGATGAAGCGCGTGATCCAGGCCTTGAAGCGCGGGCGGGCCATGATGGCGTGCTGCACGCCAAAGAGCAGGACCAGTGCAACATTGACCGGAATCGCAAGAGCCAGCGGCGCGGCCGCGCCCGAGCCGGTGTGCTTGGGCACGAACACCCCGCCGACGAACGCGATCAGGTACAGGAACACGGCAAAGAACAGGGCGTAGGCGGCGATGCCGTACACCCCCACGGCGAGGCGCTGGGCCGAGCTTGCGGCTGCGGCCGGTTGCGGAGCGTCTGGGTGAACGATGGTGTCGGACATGGTGGATCTCCTGGTGCTGCGGCCCGCCGGGCGGGCGCGAGGTGAGGCTGGCGTGATGATGGCTCAGCGTCCGGCGATGTTCAGGCGTGGCTTGATTGTGATGGGCATGGCCAGATTCCAGCGGTTGGGGCTGCGCGAGAGGGCGGCCTCGTACGCCGCGCGGATCTCGGCTTCGGGTGCGTCGGCGTCGATGGAAACGCTCACGTTGATCTCCTCATATCCCGGCTTGACGCCCGCGTCGAGGCCGAAGAAGCCCGCAAGGTTGAGCGAGCCGCCGGTCTCCAAGCTCACGCTGCGCAGGGCGATGCCGCGACGGCAGCACTCGACAACCAGCCCGACCATGATGCACGAGTTCATCGCGGCCATCAGCAGTTCCTGCGGGTTGGGGTTCGTGTTCGTGCCGCACAGTTCGAGCGGCTCGTCGGCCCGGATCGTGAACCCGCGCGGACGCCGCTCTCCGGCGATCGTCCACTGGTCCACGCTGCTGTGGGCCTTCGTGCCCCCGGCCCAGTCCGTGCGGACGGCAAAGCCGAGTTGCCCGGCGGCCTGATCGGCGGCGACGCCGGAAATGGCGGCCTGCAGGGCTTCGACGTCCAGGCCGTTGAAGAGGGAGGTTGCTGCGGTGGTCATGTTGGTTCTCCTTGCTGAGTTGATTGGGTGCGTCGCGACGACGAGCCCCTGCCCGTCCCGCCGGCAGACAAGCGCAGCCGGGGCGAGCGGAGGGACAGGTCAGGCGACGGAAATTGTGCGGTCGGGGACGTTGGCGGCCTGCCCCACGCCCCTGCGGGTCGGGGAAGCGTGCATGTGAGGTGTATGGTCCAATACAAACGGCCTGCAAACCACCGAAAACGCGGTTCGGGCCAGCACCGACAGGGTTCCGGACGTCAGAAGTGGAGCAATTGCGATCGCAATTGAAGCTCCAGCGATCGCAATTGAAGCTCCAGCGATCGCAATTGGACCAATAGCCATCGCAATCGGTCCGCCAGCCGCCCCCTACCGCACCGCCCGCAGCGGCACCAGGCACACCCCGCACACGGCATTGCCAACCCGGTCAGTGATCGCGATCACCTCGACCGAGGGCAAAGCAATCGGCAGGTTACGCCGGACAAGCTCGGTCGCCATCGCGGCCAGATCGTGTTCGACCACCGCCCCCTCGGCCCCGAACAGCAGCACCAGCACCCCCCCGCGCTCGATCGCCGCGTCGCGGGCCAGCTTGGCCACATCCGCCGCCGGCCCCCCCACCAGCAACGCGCCATACGAGGCGTTCGGCATCGGGATTCCATCCACAAACGCCAGCTGAGCCACCGCTTTCATCTCCAGCCAGAAGGCGTCAGACACCGCCTCGGCCGGGTCCGCCCCGGCAAAGAGCGGAGCCGCCAGCCGCGCGCGGGCAGCCGCGACCGGATCGACCGGCAACGGCGCACCGGGCGGCGTCAGCACCAGATCGCACCGCTCGCGGGCGGCGTCGCGCATGAACGGATCGAGACTGCCGGGATAGGGAAACTCGCGGGCCACACCGAGGCCAGAGGCCGTAAACGCCTGTTCGACCACTGCATGCAGCTCGACCTCGCTCATGGCGTCAAGCCCGTAGACCGCCTGCTCACTGGCCAAAGCCGCATCGACCTCAGACAGGTGCCCGGCCACGATCGACACCAGCTGGTCAGTCATCCACATGATCGCTCCGCCCGAAGGATGTTGCACGCACGGGCAGAATACGCCATAATGCCCGCGCTCGACGCCCCCGAAGGGGCGAAGGGTGCGGTGTCGCGCGGCGCGGCCGCCGCCCGATCGGTTTGATGGCCACGCCGGACCTGCGGCGTCAATCCTCGGAGATTGCGACCCTATGGAACACCTCTGGAAACTGCTCGACTCGATCAATGGCGTCATCTGGGCCGACTGGGTGCTGTATGTGGTGCTCGGCGTGGGCGTGCTGTTCACAATCTGGAGCGGATTCAGCCAGTTCAGAGCGCTCACGCACGGCTCGGCCGTGATTCGAGGCAAGTACGACGACAAGAACGACCCCGGCGCCATCAATCACTTCCAGGCCCTGTCAGCCGCACTCTCGGCCACCGTCGGACTGGGCAACATCGCAGGCGTCGCCGTGGCCGTCGCGCTGGGCGGACCCGGAGCTGTGTTCTGGATGTGGGTCGTCGGTGTGCTGGGCATGGCCATCAAGACCACGGAGGTCACGCTCTCGATGCTCTACCGCGATACCAGCGACCCCGACAACCCCCACGGCGGACCCATGTTCGTGGCCAAGAAGGCGTTCAGGGAACGCGGGCTGGGACTGCTGGGCACCACCATCGGAGGCGTGTTCGTCGTTACGCTGCTGATTTCGACCATCACGGGCGGAAACATGTTCCAGTCGTGGAGCGTGGGGGTCATCACCGAACAGTACTTCCAGATCCCGTCGATCGTGACGGGCATCGTGCTGGCAGTGCTCGTGGGCATGGTCATCATCGGCGGCATCAAACGCATCGGGGCTGTTGCGGGACGCATCGTGCCGCTCATGTGCGGGCTGTATATCCTGGCCGCTCTGGTCGTCGTGGTGATGAACATCGGACAGGTGCCCGGACTGCTCGTGCTGATTGTCACCGAAGCCTTCACGCCCTCGAGCGCCGAGGGAGCGTTCCTGGGCGGGACAGCGGGCTACGCGCTGCTGTGGGGCATGAAGCGGGCGCTGTTTTCATCTGAAGCCGGGCAGGGATCGAGCCCGATTGCCCACTCGGCCGCCAAGACCGATGAGCCCGTGCGTGAAGGCATCGTCGCAGGACTCGAACCGTTCATCGACACCATCGTCGTCTGCACGCTGACCGCCATGGTCATCCTCTCGACAGGAGCTTGGAACCGCGGACCGGAGGCCAACCTCGTCGCTCCGTTCAAGGTCGTCGCGGTCGAGGGTCAGAGCGACACATGGACGATCGAGACCGCGGTGCTCGGGCAGGCCAACTGGCTCCCTCGCAAGGAATCCGAAGCCCGACGCATCGCTGGCGAATGGCGCACCGGCGACAAGGTGTTCGTTGTGGTACAGGCTGATGTGAACAAGAACACCGGACTCAACCTTCACCGCGTGGAGGGTGCCGTTACCGTCGGCGAAGGTCCGGAAGAAACCAAAGTTGTGTGGAAAACGTTCAAGACCGAACCCGGAACCGTCCCCACACCTGCAAGCGAAGGCACCTCGGTGTATGTTGACTATCCGGGTCCGAACCTGACCGGCCACGCCTTCGATCGCGCCATTCCCGGGCTTGGGAAGTGGCTCGTGACACTCGCAGCATGGCTCTTTGCGATCTCCACCATGATCTCATGGTCGTACTACGGCGAGAAGGGCATCGTGTATCTCTTCGGTTCCGGTGAAGCCATCACGCTCGCATATAAGGTCATCTACTGCCTCGCGATTGTCGTGGCGGCGGCCGGATTCATCAAAACCGATGCCGAACTCGACTCGCTTACCGCGCTGGGCACGGGTGTCATGCTCTGGGCCAACATCCCGATCATGCTGATCTTCGGCTCGCTGACCATGAAGGCGTACCACGCGTACGTCGCCCGTCTCAAGAGTGGCGAACTCGATCGAACGGCACACAAGCCGGCTTCGATTGCGGACGTCATCGAAGGCCGCGACGTCGAATAATCCAGCAACACGTTCTACGAGAATTGGCAAAGGAACCCGCGAGAGTCGCGGGTTCCTTTTTTTTCATAAGACATTGTTCAATCGCGATGATTCGATGGGGCAGTGGATCTGGCCATCAGCACCGCTCGGCACGCATAGATGGGCCAATGTTACTCGATGACGAATTGCGCGCCAGAAAAGCTGTGCCAAGCGAGACTCAGACGATCATCGCTGGATTGCGGTTCAGGTCGCGGGCCAATTGTTGGGCGTGTTCGCGATCGCTGCACCTCCGTAGCGTGGCCCAGCCGTTACTCCCCAGTTTGCGCCAAACGTACCAGTCTCCCGACTGGTCAACGTCGGCGCGGAACAGATTTTTCGGCTCAACGAGTGTCCGGGTTTGACGCATGGTGCTGGTATCAGGCATGGGTCCTCCTTTCGTGACATCTCGAATCCCGAACGCCGCAGACGAGCGACGCTCCAACCAAGCCCCCGCGGGCCCCGCTTCCAACTGTCAGAGCGTTCTTCCACACCGTACATTGAGACCAGTTCTCAAACGTTTTCCGACCTCGCCCATTGAATGAAAACGCTCCAACCCATCAACACCTCAGATTACCAAATCTTCTCTCGATCTGGGAGACCTTTTTTGGCAATCTAGTCAATTTTTCGGTCAAATCTGCCGGTTCACCCCCTATGCTGGTGGGTTCACGTTCCGATACTACCACAGGTCGGGGGTATTCATGGATGCCTCTGCTGGGCGCGAGTTCTACGCATCAGGTGCATCCGTCTGTTCGGCACGTCGCGCCGGTTTGCTGTACAGTTCATCTGAATCACCAATTGAGAGGGCGAAGATGTTCCGATATCTCGTTGTTCTGACCTTGAGCGCGGGGGTGTGCTGTGCCGAGCCAACGGTGACGGAACAGACCTTTGGAACCAGTCGCATGAACCACCCGCTTCGGGTGTACACAATTGCTGGTGCGGGATCGAAACCTGTGGATGAGAGGCCAGCGCTTCTGGTGGTTGCCGGGGTTTCAGCGGAGCATCTTGTCGGGATTCAGGTCGCTGAGCGTCTGGCTTCCCGAGTCTGGGGGGAGCACGCAGGATTGCTTGCGGATCGGACGCTGTATGTTATTCCGGTGGTCAATCCGGATGGTCGGCGTTGGCTCGCGGGCGAGGTTGATGGCGTGCGGGTCGAATTAGGCCGGACCAATGCCCCGTTCGATGCGGACCGCGATGGACGCATGAACGAGGATGGACCGAACGATCTCAATGGTGATGGCATGATCACGATGATGCGTGTCAAGAACCCGCCTCGATCATACGGATTGGACTCGGGCTGGTTGATCGATGCGAGCGAGCCCCGGCTCTTGCGGCGAGCCGACCCGGAAAAGGGGGAACGCGGCGAGTATGCGTTGATTGTCGAAGGGCATGATATTGACGGCGACGGCCGACTGAACGAGGACGGAGCGGGCGGACCGGGCAGCGGTGTTGATGTGAACATGAACTTTCCGACCCATTGGCCCGAGTTTCGTGAAGGCGCGGGGGCCATTCCACTGAGCGAGCCCGAGAGCCTCTCGCTCGTGCGATGGATGCAGAGCAGACGCAACATTGTCAGCGTGCTCGTGCTCGGCCCTGGCGACAGCATGCTCAACAAGCCCGCGACGGGGCAGTTCGACGAAACCGGCCGTATTCCTAAAGGGCTCGAACGCGGTGACGAGGCGTATCACAACCATGTGATCGAGGCGTACAAGAAGCACGTGACACTCGATTCAGCCCCAGCGCCATCGTATGAGGGATCGCTGCTGGCGTGGTCGTATGCCGACTTTGGTTCTTGGGCCTTTCAGTCGGCGGTGTGGTCACGTCCCAAGGCGACTGCGGGCGAGAACAAACCAAGCGAGGAGACCCCCCCTGCGACCTCTGATCCACAGCCCGAGTCTGAGACCATCGCACCTGCAAGGAGCGAGCGAGATGTGTTGCTCGAGCAAGGCGTGCCCGTTCGATTCGCGACGTTCCTGACGGCGACGGCAGAAGAACGCCAGGTGATGGCGCAAGAGTTTCTGACCGCGAGCGAAGCTGAGCGTGCAGCCGCGATGGCTGAAATGCGTGCTCTTTCACCTGAGATACAAGCGCGATTGATGGTGGCGATGCAGAATACTGCTGGCGGGAATCCCGAGGGGGCGGCCACCGAAACCGCCATCGCTCAGCCTCAAGCCCCGCGTGGTGGAGGCCGAGGGCGCGGAGCTGTGACTCCTGCCGCGTCAGGCGCGGGGGCCCCGAGTGCTGGAGCAAGCAAGCCCGATGCGGGCGAACTGGCTTGGCTGGCCTACAGCGATAAGCAACGCGATGGTGAAGGATTCGTCGCATGGGAGGAAGTCGAGCACCCGCAGTTCGGCAGTGTCGAGGTTGGCGGGTTTGTGCCGGGATTTCGCATCAATCCGCCGGAGTCGGAGATCGAACGTCTGGCAGACGAGCAGTTCGGGTTTGTCAAGGATCTGCTGCAACTGCTGCCTTCGGTATCCGTTGGACCGATCGAGGTTGAGAGGCTGAGCGATCAGGTGTGGCGCGTGGGCGTGACTCTGCACAATCCTGGCTATCTGCCGACAAGTTCTGCTGTCGGACTGAAGATTCGTCAGACCATCGCGGTCGAGATCGCGATCAAGCCTGAAAATGTCATCTCGGGGAATCGTGTCGTGCTGATAGATCGCCTGATGGGCTCGGGGAACGAGCGTCGATTGGAATGGTTGATTCGGGGCGAGCCTGGGCAGAGCGTTGAGGTGAACGTGCGATCGAATCGTTTCGGCCAGCAAGCCGCCGAGACCCGACTGGAAGGGGGCAGGCCGTGAGATTCTTGACGCTGTTACTGGCGATGTGCGTGCTGGGTGGCTCTGCGTTGGCGCAGGCTCATGTGCCTTCGAAGGTGGACGTGAGTTTCAATCGGTATTATGACTTTGATGAGATCGAGAGACTGCTTCATCAGTTCGCGCGCGAGTATCCGGATCTTGTGACACTCAAGAGCCTGGGAAAGAGCGAGCAGGGGCGCGAGATCTGGATCGCGATCGTCAACCCGAATGGTGGACCTGCGCACACCGACAAGCCAGCGATGTTCATTGATGGGAACATTCATGGCAACGAGATTCAGGCGGCGGAAGTTGTGCTGTACACGTTGTGGTATCTGACCAAGTCTTATGGACAGGTTGAATCGCTGACATCGCTGATGGATCGATGCGCGTTCTATCTTGTGCCGGTGCAGAACCCGGACAGCCGGGCGTGGTGGTTCAGCAAACCTTCGTCGCCACACAGCCCGCGAGGGAACCAGCGTCCGCACGATGACGATGGCGACGGGCTGATCGACGAAGACGGTCCGGATGATCTCGACGGCGATGGTTCGATCACGCAGATGTGGGTGCGAGATCCGGATGGCGAGTGGATTCGTGACCAGTGGGACGATCGCATCTTTCGCCGCGTGCCTGCGGGCAAGAAGGGCGAGTGGACCCGACTCGGGCAGGAGGGCATCGACAACGACGGCGACGGTCGCGTCAATGAGGACGACACGACGGCTGAAGACATGAACCGGAATTGGCCCGGCGACTGGAAGCCGAACTATGTGCAGGGCGGCGCCGGACCGCATCCGCTCAGTTCACCCGAGACACGCGCGGTCGCCGAGTTTGTTCTGGCTCATCCGAACATCGGGGGGTATCAGAGTTACCACAACGCGGGGGGGATGATGCTGCGTGGTCCGGGCGCAGCGTACCGCGAGAACTTTTATGGAAGAAGCGATCTGAACGCGTATGACGAGATTGGCCGAACGGGAGAGCAGTTGCTCCCCTACTACCGCTATCTCGTGATTTATCGCGATCTGTACGGCGTGCATGGCGGAGAGGTCACATGGGCAGCCGAGAGTCTGGGCATAGTCGCGTTCACGAATGAACTCTGGACAGCGGACAAGTACTTTCAGCGCGAAGGCGGGGCCGACGAGGAACGCATGTGGGTCTGGCGAGATCGTCTGGATTTCGGCCAGACTTTCACGCCGTATACGGAGGTCGATCACCCGCAGTATGGCAAGGTGCTCGTCGGCGGGCTGAACAAGTGGTCGAGCCGAAACACTCCGACATTCATGCTCGAAGAAGAGTGCCATCGGAATTTCGCGTTCACGATGTTCCATGCCGAGCAGTTGCCGAGCGTCAAGTTCGGCGGGCTGACTCTGAACCAGTTGGGCGATCGATTTTGGGAAGTCACGGTGTCGGTGGAAAACGAGTCTCGCATTCCGACGAGGCTCGAACTGATGGCTCGGCGGGGTATCGGACTTTCGGATCGGTTGGAAGTTGAGCTTCCGACCGGAGCGCGTGTTGTGACGAGCGGGTCGATCCGTTCACGCCGCGACGTGCAGATGAACGAGGTGCGCTTCGAACCTGGTCGGGTCCTGCTCGATGGTGGCGTGCCAGGCAGAGGCCAGATTCTGCACCGCTTCATCCTTGAAGCTGAACCGGGCACTAAGGCGACGCTGCGTTTCACGTCGCAACGGGCGGCCGACATTGAACGGGAGTTGACACTGGAACTTGTTCGTTAGGCCGGGCGGGGCTTTCATTCGGGCAGTCGCTGTGAGTATACTGGCGGTTCGATGGTGAAGGACTTTGTCTATCTTGATAACGCTGCGACGAGTTGGCCCAAGCCGCCATGCGTGTCGCGCGCTATGGTCGAGTTCCTCGAAACCAGTGCAGGGAACCCTGGGCGCGGCGGACACATGCTCGCGCGAGCCGCTTCAGCGACGATCGAGCAGGCGCGAGCATTACTTGCCGAACTCATCAATGCCGAGTGTGACTCGCGTGTTGTGCTCACGCACGGCTGCACCGACGCGGTCAATCTTGCGATACATGGGATCTTTCGCGGGTCGATGTGCCAGTCGTGCGGGGGGCTGCCGCATGTCGTTGCATCAGCGATCGAACATAACGCAGTGCTGCGCACTCTGCATGGATATGAAGAAGACGGCCTGATTACGCTCGATCTCATTCATTGTGGCACGGACGGCCTGATCGACCCGGACGAGTTTCTCGCAGCGTGTAGCGAGAAAACGGTGCTGGCGTGCCTGTCGCACGCGTCAAACGTTCTTGGCACGATTCAAGATGTGCGTGCAATCGGAAGTAGGCTTCGAGAGCGGGTGCCGCGGGCGTTGTTTCTGGTTGACGCGGCCCAGACGGCTGGGCATATTCCGATTGATGTGCAGGGTTGCTGTATCGACCTGCTCGCAATTGCGGGTCATAAAGGTTTGCTCGGTCCGACGGGTACTGGGGCGTTGTATGTTGGTTGCCGAGCATATCCGGATGACTGCGCCCAGCCGCACTTGTTCTGCGAGCGTCGTGGCGGCACCGGGGCTATGGCTCCGGGACTGGACATGCCCGCGACGCTGCCGGATGCTCTCGAAGCAGGGACGATGAACGCGGTGGGTTTTGCTGGCCTCATCGCGTCGATGAATGAAATGCACTTGCTTGATCACGAACGAGAGCGAGTGCACGTTGCGACGATCGTTGATGGACTTGGGTCGATGAAGAGCGTGACGCGCTATGGGCTGCGGACGGCTGCCGGTCGCACGCCCTCGATCGCCTTCAATGTTGGCAGTCTGGCGGCTCGCGCGGTCGCGGCACAACTCGACAGCGAGTTCAATATCGCGGTGCGTGGCGGTGTGCACTGTGCGCCCATGCTGCATCAGATCATCGGAACCGGAGAGCGCGGGGCGGTGCGTGTCAGCCCGAGCATGTTCAACACCGATCAGGATGTTGAGCGGTTCCTGCGGGGTGTCGATGCCGTGGCAACAAACGTATGAGATCTGGGCCCAAATCTCGGAGTGCGCCGGGTTCGATCACTCGTCGTCGTCGCGGCCTCGATCGAGCAGGACATAGTCGTGCCGCTTGATCATTGCATCGAGCGTAAAGGGCCAGTTGCGGTCTTTGCCCATCGCCTCGGCGATTTCGCGGCTCGCGAGCGTGCGCACATCGGATTCGCGCAGAGCGTAACGATTCTCCTGGGTTGCGGGCCTGAACGCCAGCACCTTGGCAATGACGACTGATTGTTCTGATGGCAGAGCGACGCTCAGCACGGATGTTGAGGGATCGTAACTGTCGAACTCCGCCAGCGGGTCGAGCGCTTCGGCCTTGTTCAGCAAGGCATCAAGAAATACCTTCTTGCTGAGGGTGTAGTCGGGCTGATACACCTGATCGAGCGGCTGTTGGCCGTTTCGGCTGATCTGCACCCAGCGTGTGAGTTTCGGCCGCGGCTGTTCGGTGGCTTGCTCGTCCTCGGGCGCTGGGAACCAGTTGATCACGCCTTCGAGTCCTTCGTCCATCGCGAGTTGTTCAAGTCCTGGCAACTGATCAACCAGAGCTTCATACGCACTCAAACGGCGGTAATCCGCGATCAGCACCTCGCGAATCTCTTCCCACGAATCCGGAGGCGACATTTCGCGCGAACCGAACAGCACGACGTAGTAGCGATTGCCCGCATCGTCGGTCGCGGGCGGTTCGACGACGGGGATGCGCTCCTGGATTGCAATCAAACGCGAGCCGCCAAGATTCTTGGCGAGATTCGTGACCTCGGACACGGGCACACGCTGTGGCCCAACCTGCCACCACGCCTTGCCGAACCCCGCCAACGCCGCAATCTGGCTCGATGTGAACCAGCGATCAACGCGATATGTGATGGCGGGATGCGGGATCGTGATCTTGCGCTGCTCTGCGAGTTGGGTGACGATCGATTCGGAGAGACTTTCCATCGTCACTCCGCCCCAAGTCTCGGGGATGTTCCAGTAGTTTCCGGTTCTGGTTGTATCACGCAGGGCGTTGCGCAGCTGCCCGCTCACGATGCGGTCGATGTCGAGCATCAGCTCGGAAGCCTGCTCATTGATAAAGTCCTGCTCGACCCGCGCCCGTTCAGAGTCGAACTCGCCGGGATATTTGAGGCGATTCTCGCTCCAGCGTTTGCGAATCTCGATGCGATCAGGAACAATTGCAGCCGCGACGTCCGTCTTGTACAGTGTGATCCATCCGAGTTTGACCCGCGATGGCAGCTTGTAACCGATGCCCAGATCACCTTCGCCCGGTGCAAAGTCGCGAAACCGCTCGAAGTGGGCTGCGAGTTGCTCGTCAGTCGGCACGAGCGATTCATCGGTCAGCACCCCGGCCGGCACGACTACATAGTCGGCGATGGCTGAATCGAACACCGTGCGAACGGTTCGCACGACGCTGCTGTCCGATTGCCGAGCGGCCTGATCGTGCCGACGGATCAGGCGCGAGACGCCGCGTGCGTGGGCAAACATCTCGTAGACGTCATTTTCCTGAATACCGCTCTTGGATGCTTGCTGCCGAACGCGTGCTGGGATGATCGTGCCGAGTTCGTCGGCTCGCTGCGCGATCTCGGCCTGCACTTGAGGATCATTCATGCGCTGGTTTACAAACGGCATGTAGGGCAACTGCCGATAGAGTTCGGCTTGTTTCTCCGTGAATGCCATGATCTGTGCCAATTCTTGCGTGAGCCACATGCGACCTTCATCCGCCTCGCCGATGAACCCTGCCTCTTCGGCTTCGATTTTGAGGAGCAACCAATGGTCGAACTCATCATCGAGGTTGATCATCCCGACTGCGCCGCGGCGTGTGTCGCCGAAGAGGATCGGTACGATGTCGGACATCACCTGTCGCTCAGCAGCGGCTCGGTAGCGTTCGCCCATGGTGATTTTGCGCGTTCCGCCGTGCATGCGTGCAACGGTCTTGTTGGTCGATGCTGCACCGATCCGGTTGATGATCGGCTCAAAGAGAAAAACTACCATGAGCAGCGATCCGCCGATAGCCAGCAGGATCAACTGATACTTGCGGATGAACTTGAGCATCTGCGTCTCCAGCCGATCAAAAAGGCGAACCCTCGAAACCCGCGAGGATTCGCCTTGCTCATCCTCGGCGTCGGGTTGCGGCGCGAGGGTACGGGCCGACGATCAACGATAAAATTCGATGATGAGGTTCGTATTCACATCGAACGGAACCTGATCCGAAGTGGGCAGAGAGATAATGCGAACACGCAGTTCTGAAGGATTGAAGTCGATCCATCCCGGAACTTCGTGGCCAGCCATCGACTCCATGTTTTCACGACAGAGTTTCTCGATGCCCTTCTTGAAGGAGATCACGTCCCCGACTTTCACCTGGAATGAAGGGCGGTCGGTCTTGCGGCCATTGACCAGCACATGCCCGTGCGCGACGATCTGACGGGCTGCCCAGATCGTGCGAGCAACGCCCGAGCGACGCACCACGTTATCCAGACGCCTTTCGAGCAATTGAAGCAAAACCTCGCCCGAGTTGCCGGGGCGGCGCTTGGCCTCATCGACCATGCGGCGGAACTGCTTCTCCATCACGTGGTAGTGATACCGCAGCTTTTGCTTTTCCTGAAGGCGGATGCCATAATCGCGCAGACGGCGACCACGAAACCCGTGCATGCCGGGCGTGATCAACTGGCGCTTGCTGGTGTGCTTGGGAGTGTCGGCAATCGGCGAACCGACGCGACGAGACAAACGGACCTTCGGACCTGTGTATCGAGCCATTCAATTTCCTCTTCCGTCCCGAAGCGGCTGCTTCGGGTGTCGACAGCTTTGGCCGACAATCACATTCGCCGGGGCCCGCGGCTGCGAGGCGGCATGATTCGGGCATACGAACAACGGCCCTATTGAAGGCACCACCATCGAGCAGGTCAACAAGCGAACTCCTCCCAACTTCCCAGTCACCGATGCTACACTCACCACGCCAACCCCTCGATCCGCGAATGCCGCCACCGGAATACCCATGCAGACACCGATTTCCTTGCCCATGTTCGCCTCCGACTCGGCACCCAAGGAAAAGTGCGGAGTCATCGGAATCTGGAACCATCCGCAGGCTGCCCATCTGACCTATCTGGGGCTTTACGCACAACAGCACCGCGGGCAGGAATCGGCCGGGATCGCCGTTTCGAACGGTCAGAAACTGACCGCGCATACCGGCATGGGCCTGGTTTCGGACGTTTTTGATGGAGCGACGATCACCCGCTTGTCGGCTTTTGGCGGAGCGGGAGCCATAGGGCACAATCGGTATTCGACCTCGGGCGGATCGCTCTCATGCAACGCCCAGCCGCTACTCGAATCGTTCATCGATGGACAAGTAGCGGTGGCGCACAATGGAAACCTGGTGAACGCCGACGCGCTCCGCGCACGCTTCAGCGAAGAGGGGCATCTGTTTCATACCACCAGCGATACAGAAGTCGTTATCCATCTGCTGGCTCACCCGGAGCAGCGGTTGACAGCCGACCCGCTTGCGGCCACGCTTCGCAGGCTTCAAGGCGCGTTCAGTCTGGTCCTGCTCTTTGCAGATCGGATCGAAGCAGCCCGCGACCCCTGGGGATGGAGGCCTCTGGTCCTTGGCAAAATGCCCGGCGGGCAACCTGTCGTTGCGAGCGAAACCGTTGCGCTTGTGGTGATGGGTGCGAAGTTTGTGCGCGAGATCGAGCCAGGTGAGATTGTGACACTTGCTGACACCGGGGTGAGCAGTCGCCGGTTTGCACCGCCAGCCGAACGCCGCGCGATGTGCGTCTTCGAGCATGTGTACTTTGCGAATCCCGCGAGCGATGTCTTCGGGCAGAACGTGCTGACGGCACGCGAGGCGATGGGTGCCAAACTTGCTGAAGAAGCGCCCGTTCCGGCGGACTTTGTCATGCCCATGCCCGACTCGGGTCGATCGGCGGCCAATGGCTACGCCCGTGCCAGCGGGCTGCCGTATCGTGAAGGCATCGTCCCCAATCGTTATGTCGGACGCACTTTCATTAAGCCGACCGATGAGGAGCGCAAGTCGGCGGTGCGGCTGAAACTCAATGTCGTTTCGGAAATCGTCAAGGGTCGTCGGCTTGTGCTGGTCGATGACTCGATCGTGCGCGGCACGACGACGCGAGAAAAGATGGCCCAGCTTCGCGAGGCGGGCGCGGCCGAGATTCACTTGCGCATTTCCTGCCCGCCGATTCGCCATCCGTGCTACTTCGGTGTTGACTTTGCGACACGCGAACAACTCATCGCACATCGTCGCAGCATCGAAGACATTCGCGCATTTCTCAACGTTGATTCGCTGCATTTCCTCAGTCTCGAAGGGCTGCTCAGTGTCATGAAGCACGAGCCTCAGCACTATTGTGCCGCCTGTTACACTGGGGAGTACCCGATCGACATCGAGCATCCCATGACGGAAACGGTCGTCGAGAAAGAGCAACTCGAGATGTTCGGCTGATCATGGCTACGGAGGGGTCGGTCTGGTCTCTTTGTGCCAGATCGATCAGTTTATTTCTCAGCCTTGCTGATCAATTCCTGCATGCGGCTCTGATCGAGTGGATCTCTCAGTGTGGCAAGTCGCATTGTCAGGAGTTCCACAGCCCAGGGTCCGCCGATGTCGCTGATCTCACGGGCTGCAGTGTCGCGGGAACGCTGCTCGCGATCGAAGAGTGCCCTTGCGAGCGTCGCTTTGACCCCTTCGGGATCGTGAGCGAACATCGAGGCGGCGGTGCGAATCGCTATGGGCTTGGTGCGGCTATGCGTGCCTGGCTCGCACAATCGTTGGACCGCGGGCAACGCGGCCGGGATGTTCAGATCGCGAATGGCCTCGAGCGCCGCGCGGCGAACCGCATCCTGTTCCGAGCTCACGTCCAGAGCACCGATCACCAGATCTCCAGCCGACACCGCCCGCATGGTTCCCAGCCCACGAATTCCAGCGGCTCGCACCTTTGTGCTCGTGTCATGCATTGCCAGATCGGTTAGGGCCGCAGCAATCTGATCGCGTGCTTTGCCTGTCGAGCCGACGGCATGGTCGTACCCCATTCGACCGAGCGCCGATGCAGCAGCCTCGCGGACGGCGTAGCTGTCTATGGCGGAACGATTACCTTCAGGAACCATGAAGAACACCCGCGAAATGTCGCCTTGGGCTTCGAGTGAGCGAACTGCCTCAAGGCGCAGCCTCTCGGGCTGATTGCGGTCAAGCGCTATCGCGTATGCCAGGCGCCCTGCCGCCTTTCCGTCGGCGTGGGCCATCGCACGGGCAGCCTGAATTCTCGCTGCGAGTGTCGGGCCATGCGCTAATTGTTCAAGCCAGAGCGAATCGGCCTGCGTGATCTTCAGCTCGGCGAGCACGTGCAGATCGGGGTCGAAGACGACCATGTCAGGTCGGGCATCCAAAGCCCACCGAACACTGATCTCGCGCGTGTCCATTGCAATACGACGTTCCACCGTACCAAACCCCCGCTGCTTGGGCACACGCACCCAGACCGGAAGTTCAAAAGCGAATGCCGGGTTGTATTCGTCGATGGTTTGCGTCTGGCGAAGCGAAATCACGAGTTCGCTCGTACTCTCATCCCAGCGTGTGGAGATGTCGAGCCTCGGAATTCCGGGACGATACACCCACTGAGCGAAGAATTGTTCTAGTGACTCGCCGCTCACGGCTTCGAGAACGCGCCTCAAATCATCGGTCTCGACAGTCTTGTGCTTGTACTCGTCCACATACTGCGAAACGGCCTTGAAGAACACGCGGTCACCAAGCTTTTGCCGCAACATATGCAGCACGCTCGCGCCTTTCGGGTACGGATTCGACCCGCGCCGGAAGACCTCCCACGGGTGGTCATAGATCTTGCTTGCCATGCCGGGAGTGGCGGGCGCGGTTCCTCGGTCTGCTCCGATGACGGCATCGAAGTTGCCACGCACGCTGGAAAGGTACCCGGCTTGCCCATCACGCTTCTCGAACCACAACGCTGTGAGATACGTCGCGAAGCCTTCATTCAGCCAGATGTGTTCCCACGAATTGCACGTAATCAGATCGCCGAACCACTGGTGCGCGAGCTCGTGGCTGATCAGCCCATCAAGATCATGGTCAAGCAGCGCATCCGCATGAAAGAGCGCTCCGTCGTGCATTGTCGTTGCGCTCGTGTTTTCCATGCCTCCGGCACCAAAGTTCCACACCACCACTTGTGCATACTTTGACCACGGGTAAGGCTCGTCGAACAGGAACTCGAAGTGCCTGTTCATCGCCATCGTGCGTCCGTAAGTGCCTTCGGCATCGCCTCCGCGTCCCTTGGGCACATACACCGGCATCGAAAGTGTCTTGTCGCCCACATCCACGATGTCGAACTTGCCGACGACCAGAGTCACGAGATAGGGCACATGGCCACCTCCGGCCTCATCATCCTGCGCCCAGTGCCACTGGTCGAGCCACTGCAAGCGATGTTCACCTCTCTCATCAGTTTTGCGGACAATCTCGCGATCCTTCGAGACCAGTCTTCCGTTCGAGAGCACCTGATACCCTTGCGGACTCGTCACAATCAGTTCCGTCGTGAGCCGATCGTTGGGGAAGTCATGACAGGGAAACCAGTAACTGTTTGTTTCAGGCTGTCCTTGTGTGTGCAACTGGGCCGCCCGCCCCGGAAACGCTGGAGACTCCGGCGTCCATGTCAATCCATACGGAGGATCAACGACCTGATACGTCGTGATGAGTTCAGTCCGCATCCCGACCGGCACCGGCGGATCGAACTTCACGCTCAGCACCGCCCCGTCGTAGGTGTACGTCGTTGCGTATCCCGGTGCCTCGACGCCATTGATGCCCAGCAGCCGCGCATCGAGAGTCAACTCCGTCAGGTCATTGCTCACAGGGCTGAACCACAAATGCGACTTTGCATCCATCGTCGGCGTGTTCATGTCTTCGATGCGCAGATAAAGCCGCATGTGCTCAAAGTCGGCGTGCAGTGGCGGCGGAAAATTCAGTCTTCCGAATTCTGTATCGTGCGTAGGGCGTCGATCTGGATCGAATCGACAGCATCCCCACTCCTCTTCGCCACCGCTTGTCGGCACCGCGAGCAGCATTCCCGCAAGCACTACCCCGATCAGACGCCCCTTCGCCAAGTCCAAATACTTCATCATCGAGTCTCCGTCAAGCTCGCCTTGGTTGTGCTCTCGAGTGCCCATCGCGCCAGGTGGCCGATGAACCCGTTCTCATGTGTCGCAATGCGCTCTATGACCTGTCGCGATGCTTTGTCTTCATGTGCCAGCGATTCGATTGCCTTTGCCCGCGACCACGCTGTTTGACCATGCCGGGCTTCATATTCCAGCATCCCGACCGACTTGGTCACACGATATGCCGCTGCCACCGTCATCTCCGGGTCGATCTCTACACTCAGCACGCGGCTGCTCGCCTCAAACGTAGCCTCAGCGGCACCTCCGCGTACGCGTACGAACTCGATCGCGAGCTGCCCATCTTCGAATGACATCACGATCGGCATATCAAACACATAATGCGGATTGTCTGCGTCGATCCGCTGCCTCTGATCCACACGCACCTCAACGCGGCTTTCATCAACGTCCACGGCAACATCCAGCCTCGGTATCCCAGGCCTCTCGCACCACTGCCAGAAGAAATGCTCCAGACTCTGCCCGGACGCCACTTCCAACGCCCGCCGCAGGTCGCTGGTTTCGACCTCGCCGAATCGATGTTCCTTCAGATACTCCCGAACCCCGCCAAAGAACGCCTCATCTCCAAGCCGCATCCGCAGCATATGCAACACGAGCATGCCTTTGGAATACACGTTATCGGTTTTGTAGAACAGATGCTCGCCATCAAGATAGTGATTGCATTGCATAGCCGGAAATTCAGGTGCATAGGCGTTGTTCTCAGCATCGAGCGAATACATCGATTCAGCAACAGTTTCGAGATAGGCTCCTCGCCGGGCAGCGGTATCATCGCCAGCCAAATGCTCGCGCCAGTACGCTTCGCAGATCATCGCGAAGCCTTCATTGAGCCACAGATGCTCCCACGATTTGCATGTCACCAAATTCCCGAACCATTGGTGAGCGAGTTCGTGCGCGACGATGTCACGCAGTTGATCGGCGTTCTGAAATGCCGACTCGCCGTAGAACGTTGACGCCGTTGTGTTTTCCATCGCCCCTATGTCGAACCCGCGTACGCTCACCTGATCGTACTTCACCCATGGATAAGGATGATCGAGGAGTTGCTCGAAGAACGCCACCATGGCCGGTGTTTCGCCAAATCCCTCCCTCACATTCTCGCCCGTTCCGATCGGTGTCCACACTGCCATCGGAAGCCCGGGCCTTGCAGAATCGGGTCCGCCGAGGTCCACACGTTCCAACGCCCCGACCACCAGCGTCACCAGATACGCCGGGTGAGGCTCCTGCTGGTCCCAATGCCAGCGCTTGCGTCCCTTGCCGATCGCCCGCTCTTCAACCAAGGCCCCGTTAGAAACGACGCTGAACGCTTCGTCAACGGTCACGATCAGTTCGGTCGAGAGTCGCTCGTTCGGGAAGTCGTGACAGGCAAACCACTGGCTGTTGTACTCGGCCTGCCCCTGGCTATAAAGCACTGGCAGCCGCTCCGAGACGCCAGCCGCGCTCGGATCTCCGGGTGTCACGCTCAGCCCCTGACCCGCGGGCTCGAACTGCGTCACGCTGTAGTCGAGCCAGACTTCAACGACTTGCCCCAATTCCGCCACCTGGGGCAGAATGACCCACAACTCTCGCCCGTCATACTCGAACGTGGCCGACCGTGGCCTGCTCGATCGACCAAACCCTACACGAACGTCGGCGATATCCAGATTCTGTGCATCAAGCCTCACTCGATCGCGTGCCGATCCAATCGGAGTCATGCGCAGACGCTGACGACCCACGATTTCCGGGGGATCGATCGATGCGATATCCAGTTCCAGCCGCATGTGCAGGTGGTCGAAGTGCCGTGCCTTGGGCCAATGTGCCAAGTCTCGGCCTGTCCCCGGGTCGAGCCGCGGCGTGATTTGCTCCTCTTGGGCTAACGCGACAGACCCAAAAACACCGAGCAAGAGTCCCGTTCCGAATATCGCCAAACGTTCGAGCATCAACCCATCCTCCGCAGATAAAATTCGTAACGCCCAGAGGGTACACACCCAGCCCCACGGGCACAATCATCCACAACTTTGGCCACTTGCATTGGAGCGATGGCGCGAGTCTGATACGATTGGACATGCCCCCCACGTCCGAAGACGCTGCCAATCAGAATCAACCACCGTACAGCAAGCCGCACCGGTTCGCCCATGGCGTACCCGCCGATGAGCCTGAAGCCGAGGTTGACGCTCAGGCCATGCTCGCCGCGGCAGGAGAATCCTCTCCCTATACCGAGTTCTATTCCCCAGTTCCCGATGGCTATCGCAAGGGGTTTCACAAGTACATCATCGTCCTAGGCACGGTCATGTCCGGCTTAGGCAAAGGTATTTTTGCATCCAGCGTTGCCAAGGTTCTCAAGGACAAAGGCCTGATCGTCGCCCCCATCAAAATGGAGGGGTACCTCAATATCGACTCCGGAACGCTCAACCCCTATCGCCACGGCGAGGTTTTCGTCCTCGAAGATGGAACCGAGTGCGATATGGATCTGGGCACTTACGAGCGCATGCTCGATCAGAATCTCTCCAAGCGTAACTTCGTCACGTCAGGCCGAATCTTCAGTGAAATCCTCGATCGTGAGCGGCAGGGTGTCTATCTCGGCCGCGATGTCCAGATGATTCCGCATGTGACGGGTGAAGTGAAACGTAAACTCCGCGAACTGGCGCTCCGAGGCGATGGCAACCAGCCCGCCGATGTCATCTTCGTCGAGGTTGGAGGTACCGTCGGAGACTACGAAAACGGGTTCTACATCGAGGCCTTGCGAGAATTGGCATTTGAAGAAGGCCCGGGCTCGTGCTGCTTTGTCGCCCTGACCTACGTCATCGAGCCCAAGTCCCTCGGCGAGCAGAAATCCAAAGCCGCCCAACTCGGGATCAAGCGACTTCTCGAAGCCGGCATTCAGCCACACATGATCGCCTGCCGCGCGTCAAACCCGGTTCAGCAGAAAGTCCGCGAGAAAATCGCGATGTTCAGTAACGTTCCGCTGCGTCGTGTCTTCAGCATGCACGACCGCGACAGCATCTACACCATCCCTGACGAACTCCGCGCCGAAGGCCTCGACCGCGAGATTCTCTCCGTCCTCAGTCTCCACGATCGCGTCGACAACCGCCACGAGGATGTCGCCCGCGAACGCTGGAGTCGATTCATCGGCAAACTGACCGGCCCGCGCGATCACACCATTTCGATTGGCATCACCGGCAAGTACGCTGCCCTCCGCGACGCGTACGCCTCGATCGAAAAGGCACTCGAACACTGCTCGGCACACCTCCAGTGCCGCGTTGAACAACGCTGGATCGAGACCACAGACATAGACCTTCGCAACGTTGACACCGCACTCGAAGGGCTCGATGGAGTCATCGTCCCCGGAGGATTTGGGTGGCGCGGTGTCGAAGGCAAGATCGCCTGTGTCCGCTTCTGCCGTGAGCGAAAACTTCCCTATCTGGGTATCTGTCTCGGTTTCCAGGTCGCAGTCATTGAGTTTGCCCGAAACGTCCTCGGAATCTCCGACGCATCCAGCACCGAGTTTGACCCCGCCTGTCCGTCAGCAGTCATCAGCGAGCTGCCCGACCAAAAACGCATCGAAGGTCTCGGCGGAACCATGCGCCTCGGTGCACAGGATGTCCAGATCCAGCCCGGCACACTCGCCCACTTCCTCTTCGGAGGACGCACCAGCATTCACGAACGCTTCCGTCATCGCTACGAAGTAGACCCGCACTACATCGAGCGACTCGAAGCCAAGGGGTTGATATTCTCAGGCCGGCATCCCGACCAACCCATCATGCAGGTTCTCGAACTCCCCGAGTTCTCGGAGGACAATCCAAACAACACCCACCCCTACTTCATCGGTGCCCAGTTCCACCCCGAACTCACCGGCAGGCCCCTGCGTCCGCAACCCATGTTCATGGGGTTGCTCTCTGCCGCTCTGCGTGCCCGGTACGAATCGGACGCCAAGGCGTGGGCAGACATCAATCGCCGCACCGAGATTTCGCGCTGGATCCGCCCTCGCCAGTCTGTCCCCCAGTCGCGCGTCTAGCACGCTGCAAGGTACCGCCTCAGCCCCCGTGCCGCGTCGAGCATGAGGCACGCAGAAAACCGATCCGGTTTTCCCGTACCCAGCATCGTGCTGTGCACCATCATGTCTGCGTGCAGCCAGACGTCCGACATGTTGCGTTCGTGCGCACAAATCACAAAACCATGCAGCCCAAACGCATGCGATGTCGCATTGTCCGGTTGGAGGTCGTTCACATGCCATTCGACGGCTTGGCGTGCAATCACACCGCACTCGGGGGCTGCTCGGTCGATCACCCGGTTCCACACTGCATGCAACGCCCCGAGCTCGATCTCGGTCCACAGTTCGATTCCCATGTTCGGGTCCGGCGGCACAATGGGCTGAGGCGGCGGTCCCCGGCGGGAATCGCTCTGCAAGTCCTTTCCCCACCACAGGGCGATGTCGGGTGTCGGACAGGTCGGCATTGGACCGGGGCTGGTCCCCAGGAGGCGAGCCAGCAGGGCGCGATCGAGCGTGCGCCGATGGCCGAGTTCGTCTGCGAAGTTTGAAATCCAGTCATCGACCGAAACGGGATCACTCGCGCCCTCAAACAAGGGAGTTTCCCGCAGGACCATCCGAGCGCCATGTTCGAGACGAGTGATCCACTGCTCTATGGTTGGCGGGTTCACTGCATGGTCCCAGAATCATATGAATCGGGCAAAAATCTCTTCACCCGAGCGATGGGATACGGTAGTCTTGGCGCATGCGTCGCGTGTGTTCTCGTGTTGCTGCTCCCGAGTTGTCCCGGAGGCGGTGTGTTTCGTGTGGACTCGACGCGAGTGCGTTTCAGAGTCCACTTCAGGACTATGTGTGCCCGAGCTGCGGACAGGACCTGTACGCAAGACCTCCGCGAAACTACTACGAACTCGAAGGATTCGTGACCGGGACGCTGCATGCAGCGGGCGCGCGCAAACGGGGGATGGCGGCCCGGTGTGTCGGTTGGCTGGTACGGGTATTGTTGTTTCGGCCGAAACGCGGTACTCAGGGACGTGCAACGTCGCAGCAAGAGGCTGCGGATTCCCGGGACTGAATTGGCTCTCGGACGTTGGGGAGGGTTCCCCCCACGAAAGTTGGCGTGCAACCGATCCGATGACAGAGTGCGGAGGGGTATCTTGTGCGCTTGCGCCTTTTGTGCCATTCTGACCAGTACCCATCAGTTCCCCCGCCTCCGGGCGTAGGTGGCGGTGCGGGAGTCATGAAAGCTCGTCCGGGGCGACCCAAGGGCGCGGCCTTCAGCGCCGAACTTGACCTTGCGGAATTCGACGAAAGAGGCCGGGTCAAGTCGGTCTGGACTGCGCGGGCAGCCCTGCTGAGTCGATCAAACATCGTGATTCGCTCGCGGCGGATGATCTATCCGGAAAGCACCATTGGGATCATGATTCACCTGATCGACTCGAAGCCGGTGGTGCTGCTGGGGCGTGTGTCGATGTGCGACTATGACTGCGACGGGTTGTACTTCGTGGATCTGGACCTGATCCCGCTGCCGACCGAAGGCCCGGTCGCCAAGTGGGCTGCGTCGATCGCGGCGTGAAGCGATTTGCTCGGGCGAGTCGGGTGATCAACACTTGTGCGTGCGGATTGTGCGAGAGATTCAGGAACTGAATGCCGAAGGGTGTGTGCTGGTGCCGACGATGGGCGCTCTGCACGAAGGGCACCTATCGCTGGTGCATCGTGCGCGTGAAGTGAGTGACACCGGGCTGGTGGTTGTGAGTATTTTTGTGAATCCGACGCAGTTCAATGCGCGGTCGGATCTGGATGCGTATCCGCGTGATCTCGAACGCGATCTGAATCTGCTCGACGGTACCGGCGTGGATGTGGTGTTCTGTCCATCGGTTGATGAGATGTATCCTCCAGCCGCTGATGTAAGGGTTCCACCGTTGCCTGCGGTGGCGGTGATGCCTGCGCTCGAAGATGCGGGCAGGCCGGGGCATTTTGCGGGTGTGTGTCAAGTGGTTTCGAGGTTGTTTGATGTTTGCGCCCCGAGCAGCGCAGTGTTTGGAGAGAAGGACTGGCAGCAGTTGCAGGTGGTGCGGGCGATGGTGAGGACGCAGGGCCGAGCGATTGAGATTATCGCGGGTCCGATTGTGCGCGAGCAGGACGGGCTCGCGATGTCGAGCCGCAATTCGAGGCTTGATGTTCGCGGGCGAGAGCGGGCGCTGTCGCTTCGTCGAGCACTGGAAGCGAGCGGTGGATGCGCGAATGTGGAGCAGGCCGAGCGTGTGATGCACGAGGTGCTTGATGCGAGGGTGGATGCGGTGCACTATGCGACCGTGCGCGATGCGGTGACGTTGATGCCCGTTGAGGAAATGGTTGGTGAGATGCGGGCACTCGTGTGTGCCGAGGTCGGGGGGGTGAGGCTGCTCGACAATGGGCCTTGGCCAAGGCAATCATGAACTCTTGCCCAGGCCGGTTGCTGGTAGTTCGAGACAGACTGGGCAATGGGGGCAGTGCCCGGTTCGAAGTGCTCGCGCCTACGCTGATGATCTGACCTTTCGCGGAGGACTCTGTCTTGCATCAATCACCGCTTCATGACTTTCATGCCGAGCACGGCGCCCACTTTGTCGAGTTTGCGGGCTGGAGCATGCCGATTCGTTACGGCAGCATTCAGGAAGAACACCTTCAAGTGCGGCGTTCGGGCGGGTTGTTCGACGTGTCGCACATGGGGCGGGTGAACTTCAGCGGCATGCACGCGCGGCGGCTGCTTGAACACTGTTGCACACGAAAGATCGGCGACATGCAGGCGGGTCAATGCCGGTATTCACTGGTGTGCAACGAGCAAGGCGGGGTTCGCGACGATGTGATCGTGATGCGACACGAGGAAGATGAGTTCACCGTGGTGATCAACGCGTCGAATCGCGAGAAGTTGCTGGCACATTTCGAGGCGGTGCGCGAACGGCGCGGATGGAAGGTTAAGTTCGACGATCGGACGATGGCAACGGCGATGGTTGCACTTCAGGGGCCAAAGGTGATGGAACTGATCAGCCGTGTGAGTTCGGAGATTCCGACGCTCAAGCGGTATCGGTTCACGACGAAGAACCTACTGGTGATGAAGTTGATTGTGAGCCGGACGGGATACACCGGTGAGGACGGCGTGGAAGTGATTCTGCCAGCCAAGGCTGTGGGTATGGCGCTGAAACTGCTGCTCAAGGACGCGGGCTTGAGTGCCGAGCATCCGGTGGTGCGCCCGATCGGGCTTGGCGCGCGCGACTCGCTTCGGCTGGAGGTCGGGATGCCGCTGTATGGGCACGAACTTGGCGAAGAGATTAACGCGCTTGAGACCGGGCTCGATTTTGCGATCGCGATGGACAAGAGCGAGGCTGGTGGCGGCGAGCGGTTCATCGGGCAGGACGCGCTGGAGGCGACTCAAGCACAAGGTGTAACGCGGAAACTGGTCGGTATAGCGTGCGATGGCAAGCGCACGCCGAGGCAGGGGATGCCGATCAAGGTTGGATCGGCGGAGATCGGACAGGTCACAAGCGGGTGCCTGAGTCCGACGCTAGACCGCCCGATCGCGATGGGTTTCGTTAAGATCGAACGGGCGGAGGTCGGGCAGGCGGTGCAGATTGACGCGGGAAAGGCGTTGATCGATGGGCAGGTGGCCCCGTTGCCGTTCTACAAGGTCGCGAAGGCCTGAGAGGGTCGGCAGAAGCCCTCTGCCAGATCAGAATTTGAACTGAGATTGTTGAACCGTGCCCGTTCGGGTGCGGTTTTGCTTGCACGCAGGGCGCAGTCCCTGCCCCCGCCGCCGGCGAAGAACCGCGGGCAAAGCTGTCGGGGTTCGGGTCCCCTTCTTCCGACAGCAGACGGGCGGCAGTACGCAAAGCCTCGATTTCCCTTTGCAGTTGCTGAATCTCGGCTTCCTTCTGCCTCATCACG